>Ga0180433_10000291_pt1 | contig 88295 bp, 82 predicted proteins | sample SS_ome_8_FD_132980 | JGI IMG/M metagenome (GOLD analysis project Ga0180433, IMG submission 132980) | Hypersaline lake sediment archaeal communities from the Salton Sea, California, USA - SS_1_D_1 metaG | ecosystem: Environmental > Aquatic > Non-marine Saline and Alkaline > Hypersaline >...
AAGTCGACATCCACTCGTTCCTCGTGGTATCTCCTTTATCTCAGTACGGGAGAGTCTCCCGTTCGTACGACGCTGGGCAGTCGCCTTCGCTTTTCGGTATTGTCTAGCTCCGGCTCCTAGCGTCTAGCGAACGACCCTCTCCTCCCTCTTTATTTTAGCGACTTATCGGACAAACCCGTCTTTTTTATACTATTGAATATTTTTCGTCTTATCTGAATTAGCAATGAATGAATTCGAGATAATATTCTAGATTTAAGGCACCCCTTGCACTATATTTGCTCTTTATATTTTTATAACTCACACATTACAGTGATTATTCTTTTCTTTGTACAAAAATATGATAAAATAGTTTAGTTAAAAACTATAAAATAAAGGTGTTGAAAAATGAACATCATTGTTAGTTCATTAAATGCAAAATATATTCATACAAACTTAGCCATTCGATATTTAAAGGCATATGCACAGCCAGAATTTGATGTAAATATTGTTGAATATACGATAAAAGATCCTGCCATGAACATTGTGACAGATCTTTTTCGAAAAAAACCTGATGTAATTGGATTTAGCTGTTATATTTGGAACATTGAAGAGACCATTAAAGTCATAAAAATGCTCAAAAAAATTCAACCTGATTTAATGATTGTGTTAGGTGGCCCGGAAGTAACCTATGATACGAAAGACTGGATGGAAAAAGTCCCTGAAATTGATTTTATTGTCATTGGTGAAGGGGAAGAAACCTTTAAACAATTTTTAAAAGAACTTCATGGTGAACAGAAGTTTGAGCAAGTAAGTGGGCTAGCTATGAGAAATGATGACAAAATTATAATTAATCCTCAAAGAAATAAAATTGATTTACGAACGATGCCATCTCCTTTCCGTTTTGAAGAGGATATCCCTCACCTTTCAAAAAGGGTGACATATATTGAAACGAGTCGAGGCTGTCCATTTAGCTGTCAATTTTGCTTATCTTCAATAGAGGTTGGTGTTCGATATTTTGACCGTGAAAAAATAAAAGAAGATATTCGATATTTAATGAAAAATGGTGCCAAAACGATTAAATTTGTTGACCGAACATTTAATATTAGCCGTAGTTATGCAATGGATATGTTTCAGTTTTTAATCGATGAACATGTTCCAGGTACTGTTTTTCAATTCGAGATTACTGCTGATATTATGCGCCCAGAGGTCATTGAGTTTTTAAATCAACATGCACCAGAAGGATTATTCCGATTTGAAATAGGTGTTCAATCGACGAATGATTTAACAAATGAGCTCGTTAAGCGTAAGCAAAACTTCAAAAAATTAACACGAACGGTTACGATGGTCAAAGAAGGCGGAAAAATTGACCAGCATTTAGATTTAATAGCCGGACTACCTGAAGAGGATTACGATTCCTTTAAAAAGACATTTAATGATGTTTTTGCTTTAAGACCAGAAGAGCTTCAGCTCGGCTTTTTAAAAATGCTTCGCGGAACTGGTTTAAGGATTGGTGCTGAAAAATTTGGCTATATTTATATGGATTATGCACCTTATGAAATTTTAGGAAACAATGTTTTATCCTTTGATGACATTGTTCGAATCAAACAAGTTGAAGACGTATTAGAAAAATATTGGAACGATCATCGTATGGATGAAACGATTGAATATTTAGTTGATCACGTTTTTGATACACCTTTTGACTTTTTCCAAGACTTCGGAACATACTGGGATGAACGTGGCTGGGCACGAATTGGACATCAATTAGAGGATTTATTTAGAAGACTTTTTGAATTTTTAAGTGAGCATAAATATGAACATGTTCAAATTATTGAAGGATTTATGAAATATGACTATCTAAAAAATCAAAAGCATAAGCCGAGAAAGCCATGGTGGAGCGAAAAGTTATCCAAAAAAGAACAAAGTGAGATCTATCAAAAAATATTAGAGCATCCAACTGTTTTAGGAGAATCTTTCAGGAATCTTCAATTAAGCGAACGTGAGTTATACAAGCATACGGTGCTAGAAATCATTCCTTTTGATTTAAAACACTATCAAAAAACAGGGCAAATTTTAGAGAGCCAAAATGTTCTACTTACCTACTATGCACCAAGTGAAAACAAACCGATCATTTTTACAGCGTCATTGGATGTTTTAACAAATGATTCTCAAAAAATTGGATAAATAATGGGACTTAAGGATAGATAAAAGCTATATTACTTTATCTATCCTTCTTCTTTACGATAATCATCAGTTAATATTCCTTTAAATCCCCAATTCTCTTCTTCTATTTCTTGAATAACAATATGGGTATGTTCTGGTTTTTTTCCAAGTACCTTGACTAGAGTATCGGTAAATTGTTTTACAATTTCATTTTTTTGTTCCCTAGTTGCTCCTTTAGTAATTTGAACATTAATATATGGCATACTTCCCTCCATTAATAATTATAAAATTAAATGCCTGCACGCTTTTTAAACGTAGCAGGCACATCGATGAAGGTATTGCATGATATGTTGTTTATATCGTGGATGTGAAGGATTATATCATGCAATTTTATTATTTGATTTTTTTTCTCATTTATTCATATTTTTTAACAATTTTCATCTCGGTCCTGATCATCCTTTTGATTTTCCTTTGCTAAAATATCATATATTTTCCCAGCATTATAATCACCAAGCTCTGTTCCAAATTCTTCTTTTAACAACTGTTTGTGAATTGGTTTTTTATGATTTTGCTGATTTTTGCTCTTTATATGTTTTTTTGTCATATTATCTCTTTCCTTTACTTCCTTTTTTGGAATTACGATTGGCCCCTTTGATTGGATCTTCAACATCATATGTTGCGGAAAACTCCGTATCTGGTAGGCTTTCTGTCGGAGTAAAATTATGTTTTCGTGCTTGTTCATGTTGAACTTTTCTCTTCATAATTAGAATCCCCCTTTCCATTATTATTAATGTGAAACAAATTTTTATTGACTAGACATGGTAAACTTTTGTAATTCATAACATAAGCCAGTCCTGCCATACTAAACATGAGGTGATTTTTAATGAAGAAGAATCAATTTCAAATTGATGAAACCCTGCCTCATCAAATGAATTCACCCAGCTGGAAAAATACTGGTATCCCAATGGAAGAACCTTTTGTCAATGATTATGGCGTTATCATTGGTGATAGCTTTTATGACTCCCCTCACTCACCTCTTAATCAGTGGAGTGAGGAAGTGAATCCAGAAATTATGTCCGGAAGTCAATGGGTTCACCCTACAAATGATATCGGATGGAATACAAGTGAAAACCGAGACATCGTTGAAAGACAAAGAAGGCCAAAAGGTGCTCCATTTATGCATCCTAGTAAGGATGTTAGTTATGATCAAGACTAGAATTGGTTAATTTCATTTTAAGTTTTTGGCCCGTAAATAATGAAAAGTGGCCCATAACATGTGTGAAATAGGCCGTAAATTCAAAAAAGTGAATCGTAAATCTAAATTGGATTTATTAGTCAAAAAATATGCTGTCTCAAAACGAAAGGCAGACCCCATAACCTGATATACAGCTACTGAATAAGAAATGAATTGCTATATATTGGGTTAGATATGTGGGGTCAGACCCTAATGAGACAGCTTTTTTTAACGAATAAATTGTGAAAATACGCTTTTCACTTTTTCTACAGCAACTTTACTTCCTTCACGATTTTCGACGTTTTCAACCATCATGGTAATTAACAAATCTTTTTTATTTAAATCATAAGCAATAAACCAACCATTTTCCTTTCCTTTGTCATCCTTACTCGTCTTTAGTTCAGCTGTTCCGGTTTTCCCAGCAAGATTGATTCCTTGAATTGGTGGTTTTGCTGTTCCTACTTCAACAACTTGTTTTAATGCATTAGTGATAATTTGACTATTTTCAGATGAAATCACCTTTTCTCTCCAATAGGTTGGTGTCATGTTTTCTTTTTTCTCTAATACTGGCTTGATCATATTGCCATTATTGACAAATGTAGAATAAGTTGCCGCTAAATGAAGAGGACTCATTTGTATTTCTCCTTGACCATATCCAGAATCAGCTAACAGAACTTCTCCGTTTATTCCATTATTAGAAATACTTGATGTTTCAATTGGGAATGGATATTCAACTTCTTCTTCAAATCCGAAAGACTTTAAACCATTTTGAAAGTTTTTCGTTCCTGTTTCCAGTGCTACTTGTGCAAAATAAATATTATCCGAATAGACAAGAGCTTTTGTGACATCTACTTCTGTTATATTTGTATTAACTCTTGTAACGGTATAACCACCAAAGCTTGGTTTATTCCAAGTACTTCCTGAAATTTTTCGAATATCGTTTGCATTTATCACTTTATTTTCTAGTGCTATTGCAGCTGTTAATGGTTTTAAAGTAGATCCTGGAGAATACGTATTATTAAAGCGTGCCATAAATGGATGATTAGGATCATCTTTTTTCTTCACATATTCTAAGCTATACAAATTCGGATCATAGGATGGAGAGCTAACAAGAGCTAATGTTTCTCCTGTAGTCGGATTTAAAGCGACTGAAGTTCCAGCTTCATCTTTTAATTGGTTAAAAAGTAATTGTTGCAAAGTCGCATCGATTGTCAAATAAATATCTTCACCTTTTACAGGTGGTTTTTCAGCAATCACTTTATCCGTTCCCTTAACTTTAATCACCCAGCCTGTTTCACCATGAAGTCGTTCTTCAAAAACACTTTCTAATCCTTTTGCACCAATTTTTTCATACATACTATAGCCTTTTTCCTGATAGTCTTTGACTTCTTCTTGATACATTGATCGCAAATACCCAATTAGATGAGCGGCACTTTCACCTAATGGATATTTACGTCCAGTTGAATCTTTTTTCAAGACAGATGGAATTGTAAGTAAAGAATCTTTTAATTGACCGTGCAATATAGGATCTACCGTAATAATCGGAACAAAACTGTTATCTGTCACCCATGATTGTGAAAGCTTTTTTTCAATCTCTTCTACACTCATTCCTGATATATCACTAAATTGTTGAATGATTTCATCACGCTTTTCACCCATTTTTCCTGGTACAATGCCAATTTCCCAAAGTTCACCATTTAGAGCTAAAGGCGATCCATTTCGATCAAAAATTCCGCCACGTTCAGGAATAATCGATTGAATAGTAATTTCTTCACCATCATTTAATTGTGGAAAAATCATATTGGTGTTCCATTGTATCCGCCAATCCTTTCCTTCCTCTAATTCTTCTTCAACTAATGTCGCATTATGATTAAAGGATACAGGACCAGCTAATGTATCCATTGAAAAGGAATAAGTGAACAGAACATTCCCATCCTCATTTGGTTTTACTTCTTCTTCTGGTTTTACAAACTCTACTTTCACATTTTGGGCATTAATATCCTCATATATTTTTTTATAGCGTTCAACAAACTCAGCCCTTGACACTTTATTTTTTGTTTCAGCTGTAAGCATGTCATACATAGCTGAAAAGTCTTGTTGATTCCATTTTTCTATGTACTCAGAAAAACGATCTTCAGGCTTTATTTTTTCAGAACAACCAAAAAGACCTACTGAAAATGTCAAAATAAGTAGTAAACGGATGAAATAACGCATCTACTCTCCCCCTTTTCCTTCTATTTCCTCTAAAAGTATAACACAGATGTTAATTTATGGTTTGAAAAACATTGTATATTTTAATAAGTAACATGGAAAGCACTGTTAAAGGAACTATAAGCACCGAATAAAACAGTTACAGTTTCATATAAGAAAAGCTCAAAGCGCCCGCCTATCGGCGAAGGTCGCTGGAGGACCTGCGAGGAGGACCTGAGCCGCCACAGCAGGGCCGAAGCGCTCCAAGCCGATGGCGCTGGAGCTAGACATCAAATGACAATATGTATAGATTTATTCCCTAGTAAAAATGATATAAATTCTAATATTATAAAAAAACTGCCATGAAAAGACTAACGAGTAGTCTTTTACATGACAGCTTATTTAACCGATAATAACACGCTCTTTTGGATAATGATAGTTGGCTTCAACTTCACGTCGACCAAGTAAGTATAAAAACGATAATATTCCAATTCTTCCAATGAACATTACAGTCATAATAACTATTTTCCCAACTGTTGAGAGTTCAGATGTAATTCCCATCGAAAGCCCAGTCGTTCCAAATGCTGAACTTACTTCAAATAAAATGGCTGTAAACTCAAAAGGTTCGGTTATTGTTAAAATGATAACCGCTATAAAGCATATAATTAAAGCGACATTTGTCACTACTAATGCTTTAATAATATCCGCTTGATGAAGTTCTCTTCGAAAAACTTTGACCGTTTTTGACCCTCTGGCAAAATAAAATGAAATGAGTAATACGATTGCAAACGTTGTCGTACGAATTCCACCGCCAACAGAGCTAGGTGAGGCTCCGATAAACATCAACAAGCACATAAATAATAAAGTTGGCTCACTAAATTGGCTAACATCCATTGTTGATAATCCTGCATTACGAGTTGTTGCCGATTGGAAAAAAGCATAGAAAAACGCTTCGTGCCAAGCTTTATCAGCAAAGAACTTTTTCATTTCTAAAATTAAAATAATAACAGTCCCAAAAATTAATAATCCAAAATACGTTACAGAAGTTAATTTTGTATAAAGAGAAAACCTGTATCTATATTTTTCATGCTTAGATAAAAAATAGTTTTTTACTTCAATCAATACTGGAAACCCAATAGCACCTAATGTTAGTAATATAATATTAACAATTTGAACAAAATAATCGTTTGCAAATGGAATTAATGATTCTCCTGTTATATCAAATCCTGCATTCGTTGTTGCACTAACTGCTGCAAAAAAGCCTTGTAAAAACGCCTCTTGCCATGTCGGAAAATAGTTTAAAAAGTACGTTCCTAATATAATGGTCCCTACAAACTCAATAGCTAAAATAATAAATAGGATTTGTCTCATTAAATTGACTAATCCAGAAAGGTGCGACTGATTTTGATCGGTCATGATTAACTGCCGCTCTTTAAGACCAATTTTTTTACCAAATAAAAGCCAAATAAACGTTCCAAGAGTCATTATTCCAATTCCTCCAAATTGGAGAACAAATGCCAAAATAAAAATTCCTGGAACACTAAATGTTTCTGCTGTACTTACAACTGTTAGTCCTGTGACACTTACAGCACTAACAGCGGTAAAAAGAGCATCAATAAACGACCACTCTACCCCTGGTTTTCTCGCAAATGGTAAACTTAAAAGTAAAAATGATACAGTAACAGCTAAAAAATAATACGTCACAATAATTTGTGGCGGTGATAATGAATTTAATCGATTTCGTAATTTATTTTTCATTCTACCTTCATCCTAATCTTCGTTGTATGTCCCGCTTTTTATCATAAAGAATATAGACAAGATTTTAAAGGTATTTTATGCTTTTTTTCAAGAAAATACCGATAAAATATTTATACTTTGTTCAAAACCAGGAGGATATTCCATGTTATTTCCATCTTTAGCCCAAAAAATTATTGAAGAAGTCAGAAAGCTAACAGAAGAGCATTTAATCATAACCAATAAGGATGGAATAATTATAGCTAGTACCATCCCTGAGAGAATTGGTCAATTTCATGAAGGTGCTTACATCGCCTGCCTAAACAAAGAAAGAATTGAAATTAAGAAAAAAGATGAGGTGAAATTAAAAGGTGTAAAAGCAGGTATTTGTCTTCCTGTCTTTTTTCATCATGAAGTTATTGGAGTAATCGGGATTACAGGTGAACCAAATGAAATTGAATCCTATGTAGAGCTACTAAAAAAGATGACAGAATTACTCATTCAAGAAAGCTATTTCAATAATCATCAAGATTGGATGCAACGAGCTAATCAAATGTTTTTATTTGATTGGTTGAACGAAGTTGAATGGACCGAAGAATTTTATGAAAGGGCAAGTGTGTTAAATATTGACTTAAAAGCAAAAAAACAAGTGATTGTTGGTAGCTTCGATTCTATCACAACACCTCGAGACCGATATTTATTCAGTGATTTGCAACATTTATTTCAAAATGAAGATACGATAATTGTTCAATGGGGTCAGCAAAAAATCGTTATAATTTTAAATGAAAAGCCAAAAGGAAGTAAAAAAGAAGTCAAAACTTACCTTGGTCAAATCATTCACTATTGTCGTAAGTACCATCATCAAGATATTAGGTTTGGTATTGGCCAATTTGTTTTACCATATAAAATAAAGGAATCCTTTTTACAAGCTGAACGTGCTTTAAAAGCTTCATCAAGGGAGCAAAACATTGTTTTTGAAGATGAACTCGATTTAGAAATGTGCACACAAGATATTTCGTCAAAAACAAAAATCCAATTTATAAAACGAGTGATCGGTCCTATTTTAAAAGAAAAAGAATTGCTCGAAACATTACGAATGCTTCTTCATCACAACAACTCCATAAAAGAAACAGCTAATGCCTTACATATTCATATCAATACATTACATTATCGAATGAAAAAAATGGAGGAGCTTACAGGCTATCATCCTAAATATGTGAAAGACTTAACAACATTATATTTAGCAATGATTTTTTTAGATGAACATCCAAATATTTTAAATGATAACGGTTAATTTTTGTACCTTTATCTAAAGAGAGGGAATCCCCTCTTTTTTTATGCTTAAATAAAACTCTTTCAATTTAGGGGGGAAATTTGTGGTTGATAAAAATATAAAAAAACAATTAGAAGAAATTGTCGGAAAAGAAAATGTAGAAGATTCCATTGCGTCTAGACTTGCATACTCCTATGATGCGACACCTCAGTTTCAATCATTACCTGATGCAATTGTATCCCCTAGAAGTACAATTGAGGTTTCACAAGTGATAAAACTTTGTCATGAACATAAAATTCCGGTTGTTCCTAGAGGGTCTGGAACAAACCTATGTGCTGGCACTTGCCCGATTAAAGGTGGAATTGTCTTATTATTTAAAAATATGAACAAAATTTTAGAAATCGATGAAGACAATTTAACAGTAACTGTTCAACCAGGTGTTATTACATTACACCTTATGGAAGCAGTAGAAAAGAAAGGGCTTTTTTATCCACCTGACCCGAGTTCAATGAAAATTTCTACAATAGGAGGAAATATTAATGAGAATTCAGGTGGTTTACGTGGATTAAAATACGGGGTTACACGTGATTATGTATTAGGTTTAGAGGTTGTTTTACCAAACGGAGATATTATTCGAACTGGTGGAAAGCTTGCAAAGGATGTGGCTGGCTATGATTTAACTCGTCTTTTTGTTGGATCTGAAGGTACTTTAGGTGTGATTACAGAAGCGACACTTAAGCTCATCCCTCTTCCTGAATCCAAAAAAACAATGCTTGTCTTATATGATGATTTAGAAGCATGTGCAAAAACGGTTTCAAAAATTATTGCGAATAAAATCATCCCAGCAACCCTAGAGTTTTTAGATAAATCGACAATAGAAGTCGTAGAAGACTACACAAAGGTTGGTTTACCAACAGATGTCGAAGCTATTCTTTTAATCGAACAAGACGGGTCGGAAGAAGTAGTTAACCGTGATATGGAAGCGATGAAAAACATTTGTTTACAAGAAAAAGCGATATCCGTTCAATTAGCAGAGTCAGAAAAAGAAGCAAATGAATTAAGAACAGCACGCCGCTTTGCTTTATCAGCGTTAGCCCGTTTAAAGCCTACAACAATTTTAGAGGATGCGACGGTTCCTCGCTCAGAAATTGCCAATATGGTTAAATCAATTAAAGAAATTGCGAATAAATACGATGTTCGAATATGTACATTTGGGCATGCTGGTGATGGAAATTTACACCCTACTTGCCTAACGGATGTACGTAACGAAGAAGAAATGGAGCGTGTTGAAAAAGCATTTGAGGAGATTTTCGAAAAAGCGATTGAACTTGGTGGAACGATCACAGGCGAGCATGGTGTTGGAGCAATGAAAGCACCCTATCTCCATTTAAAGCTTGGAGAAAATGGGATTGAAGCGATGAAAGCTATAAAACAAGCTTTTGATCCAAACAATATGATGAATCCAGGGAAAGTATTTGCAAAAAGTGAACGAAAACGTGTGGTGATTTCATCATGAAAACTATAGAAAAACAAACAATACACAAACAATTTCAGGAAAGAATGAATGAAGATGAATTATTAAATTGTATGAGATGCGGCTTTTGTTTACCTTCATGTCCTACCTATATCGAAACAAATGCAAATGAAGCTCATTCACCAAGAGGACGAATTGCGTTAATGAAAGCCGTCAAAGATGGACTTATCGCTCCAGATAAAGAAGTCGAAAAATCCCTCAATATGTGCCTTGGATGCCGTGCATGTGAACCTGTCTGTCCATCAGGTGTAAAATACGGACATCTTCTCGAAGAAGCTCGTGACATCATTTATCAATCAAAAAAGCAAAATCTATTAATAAAATGGTTTCGTTATTTCATTTTTAAAAAATTGTTTCCACATCAAAATCGATTACGTAAACTTGTATCACTCATTGGATTTTACCAAAGATCAGGTTTACAAAAAGGTATGCGAAAAATTGGTTTATTAAAAATAATGCCTGACCATTTAAAAATGATGGAAAAGGTTTTACCGGAAATTTCAACCTACCGAGAAATGAAAAATCAGCCGTTTCATTTCAAAGCAAAAAGGGAGTCTGTCAAACGTGTCGCTTTTTTTCGAGGTTGTTTAATGGATTCCATGTTTTTAAAAACTAATAAAGCAACAATTGAACTATTACAATTAGCAGGTTGTGATGTATACGTTCCACCAAGCCAAAAGTGCTGCGGGGCTCTTCATGGACATAGTGGTGAGAAGGAGCTTGCTAAAGAATTAGCGAAAAAAAATATAGAAGCATTTGAACAATTAGAGGTAGATTATATTATTACAAATGCAGGTGGATGTGGCGCGTTTTTGTATGAATATGACCATTTGTTAAAAGAGGAACCAAAGTGGAAAGACCGAGCAAAAGAATTCACGGAAAAGATTAAGGATATTTCAGAACTTCTAGTTGAATTACATTTTCATCATTTATACCCATTACAGCTTTCAAATCAAATCGTTACATATCAAGATTCTTGTCACTTACGAAACGTTATGAAAACGATTGATGCACCAAGAATTTTGTTAAAATCCATTCAAGGAATTGAACTAAATGAGATGAAAGAGGCTGAACGCTGCTGTGGTTCTGCTGGAACATATAATATCGTACAGCCAGAAATGTCGATGCAAATTTTGGATCATAAAATGAAAAATGTCAAAGAAACAAAAGCAACGACAATCGTAACAGCAAACCCTGGATGCTTATTACAAATGAAGTTAGGCATTGAAAGACACGGAAGAAACGATCTAAAAGCTGTTCATATCGTGGATTTATTATATAAATCTGTTCAAGGAAAGTCATGAACAATCAATTCATAACATAAGGGGGACTTCTCCCCCTTAATTAGCTCCATCATCAAAAAATTCTTGAAGCTCTTCCTTTTTTGTTTCATCTTCTACTTCTTTTGCATAAGGGTTTTCAGATAGTGCATCATCTGTGTCTAAATTCGTACGAATAGCTAGAAAAGGACTATTGGGTGCATCAGCGATTAAACGATCATTTAATTGTTTAAAATCTGGCTCTTTCTCATTTCTTTTCACGTTGTCACCTCACCTTCTATTTACGATTTATTTTTCATTATTTATTAAAAATTGATTCTATTGGATATTTGGAAATAACCAGTCACCGATCATAAAAATAAGTTGTTCTGGTGTAGGGATATGAATATTGAAAAAGATAAGAATGGCAATAACTAAATTCAAGCTGGTGAACATGAGAAAAACGATAGCTTCTTTCAAATACTTCTTTTTCAATAATGGCAAAAACTCTTTAAAACCAATGATTGTTAAAATGAAAATAGTCATGACAAGCATATCTCATACCTCTACTTCAAATATTGTATTTTACTATTTACATCAATTTTCACTTTTATATCTGTAAATTGATCTTCCCATTTATTTTTTAATTCCATCCATTCTGATGGAAACGATTGATGTACAATCTCGCCAAAACCAAAGACATCTGCCTTCATTTCTTTTGCTTTTTGCAAGGCTTGATTTATTTCTGATTGTATTTTTTCTTCTTTCCATTTTTCTAATTTCTGAATGATTTTTGCATTCTTTTCATTGTTAGAACACGTAAATTCTGAAATAAGCGCTTTTTCACTCACTTTTATATGAAATATAAACTCGTTACCTTGTTTCTCTACGGTAACCTCCGACTTACTTCCAGTTGTTTCCATTGTTATTTTCTCAACGTTTTGGGTTTGTTCAGGACAATCCGTAACAAATATTGCGTTTTTGATATTCCCTTTAACCCATGACACACCTCTCGTTTCATTTAAATTAAAAAAACCGATGAGTTTATCATTTTTAAATATCGCCATGTCCCTTAATTGAAAGGTATTATCTTTAATTGTTATAGTCGGTATCATCATACTTTCCGATGTATTGTACGTCAAAAACTCATGAAAATTCGTTCTTCCTATTATTAAATTTAATTGATTAAACAAAGAAACAGCGGGTAACTCTTTTGACTTTATGTTTGCTTCTATCATTTCTTCTGCATTTGGTGATACAACGATGTAAAGATTTCGCGGTGCTTTAGCATATCGATTAAAAAGATCTAAAATTGAACGCATCCCGTTTTTAGCAAACTCTTCACTTAATACTAAAATCTTTACATGAGACAAAAAAATCGGATTCGGAACAACTTCGTTTAGTTGATGAAAAGCCTGAAGTACTGATTGACCAGAGCTTTGATATGTCAAAAATGATTTGCCCCCAACCCAATCGTCTTTTGCTAAAGCATCAACGTTTGCAATCTGAGTACTTACTACATATTCATCTTCTCTTTGGTCAATACCAACTGCTATGACAAACCCTAATGCATCAATTTCATTTCGACTAAAGCAACCACTTAATATAAGGACAATGAAAATGCATAGCCATTTTGTTCTCATCATTATGTTTTCCTCTTTCGAAGTATTGATATAAAAATTAATAAGAGTGGAACTAAAATTTCAATCGTATAGGCTAAAAGAATATAATACTTTGGTGAAAAGAAATTTATGATATCCCTAGTCGATTCAAAAGCTTCAAAGGAGAATATTAAAATGAAAACACCTACTGGAATAATTAATCCTTTGTATGACTTTAATGAAAGCCACTGGCCAATGCTAATGACACTGGCATAAAAATAAATAGTCGCTTTTACAAATAGAAGGACTGTCCATACATAAATCATCAATGCTTCATACCTTATATTAGAGATAGACATTATTTTTGTTAAAGAAAAAAGAGGAAATGTTATGTTTTTTGCTTCATTTGCTCCAAAAACACTTATAACAATAATGGTTACAAAGATAAACAGTATTGAAGTGAAAATGGAAGCAATGATACTAAAAGACAGCATATTATGCTTATCTTTTACATATGGAAAAAAAACTAAAATTAAAAGAGATTCCCCATACAATATTGCTGGGACAAGGCTACCAAATAAAACTGGCTTTATTCCTTTTTCCATAACCGGTAGCAATGCTTCCATTCGAATATCTTTTATGAACAAAATGAGAGTAAAGAGAATTAAAGCAATTGAAATGGGTACTGTAAGAGAACTCGTTTGTGCAATGGCTTTTAGACCTCTAGTAACTGTAAAAATAATAGCTATGGTCATTACGATATTTAAAAAGGAAACTGGAGTTTCAGGCATCATTGTCATATGGATAACTTCTGAAAATTGACGGACAGATAAGTAAGCAATATGAAGAAAAAACCATAAATAAATGATGCTAACTAGCCTTCCACCCCATGTGCCTAATAGCTCCATACACATTTCAACAAAGCTTAAGTCTGGATGTCTTTTGGATAAAAAGACAATCATTACTGTTATAAATAAGGCAATGATACTCGATAATGTTGCGGAAAGCCAGGCATCTTTCGGATGAGTGTGATTTTCAAAGACATGTAAAAAAACAGTCAAAAAAGCAACTCTTGAGGCTATTAATATGATACTCAATTGCCATGCACGAATATTTGGTTTATAAGCGGATGATTTCATGTCGATTACTCCTTTTTCTCTACTTCAAATTCACTCCTTTGACGATTCTTATATATTTTTTTACGTTTTTTAGCTAGACTGTTCCTAATAAATGTTCCTTTGATGTCTAAAGATGAGTAGGGAGTAATTGGAGCTAAGTAAGGTACTCCAAAAGATTGAACAGATGCCATATAAGCTATTAGTATTAACATGCTAATGATGATACCAGGTAAACCAAGTATGGATGCAATAATCATGAAAGGGAAACGTAAAACTCTTGTAACAAATTCTATACTATAGTTTGATATCATAAATGAACTAATTCCTGATAAGGCAATAACAATGAACATAAATGATGAAACAATACCAGCTCCAACAGCAACTTGTCCAGCAATTATGATTCCTACAATACTAATTAAGTTTCCTATGCTTGTTGATAACTTTACACTTGCTTCTCGGAGAATCAATAATGTTAGTTCAATAATCAATGCTTCGATAATTGTAGGAAATGGAACTACTGACCTAGCTGCTGCCATTTGCAGTGCAAGGCTTGTTGGAAGTATTTCCTGGTGTATAGTGGTTAAAGCAATATATAAAGGAGGAAAAAGAATCGAAAAGAAAAAAGATAATATCCGAAGCGTGTTTAAAAAATTAGATAAAAAAGGATTTAATCGTCTATTCCCATCAGACGAAAAAAATTGTAAAAAAACAGTTGGTGCAATGAAAGACCACGGTGCTCCATCAACTACAATGGCAACATGACCTTTTAAAAGCATATCGACTACTTTTTCAGGTCGTTCTGTATAATTCATTTGTGGAAAAATCGATGTTGGATGATCCACAATCCATTCTTCAATATAAAAGCTTTCATACTCGTCATCTATATCCATTTGATCAATTCGTTGTTTGATTTCTTGAACAAGTTTTTTTTCACAAATCCCATCTATAAATACTAAATTTACTTCTGTATTTGTCATTTGACCTATTTTGAATTTTAGAAATCTTAATCCTTCATGTTTACACCTGTTTCGAATTAGTCGAATATTTGTATTTATATCTTCTATAAATGAAGATCCTTCACTTAATACTACAGTATGATGGATTTCCTCTTTTTTCATATTGATGGATAAAGATGCATCTATCCCTTCTATTAATAAAGCACTATGTCCTGAAAGAATGGATTCTATGATTTCACTCATTGACTTTAATATCGAAATCTGACTAAATGGTAATATGTTATTGATTAGTTCATTCAATAATTGATGTTTATCATTTATATTCATTTCTTTAGTATTTTGAATCGATTCAATTAACTTGTTTAACTTTTGACTGTCAGTTATGGAATCCATAAAGACTACACTCAAGTGATATTGTCCATTTTGAAGATATAAATGTCGAATCTTCACTTCTTCGGTTTTTCCTAATTTTTTTTGGAGATAGGCTAAAGATTGATCAATGGAATGTGGAATTTTTTTATCAGATTCAAAATATTTTTTCTTTACTTCAATCTTCTTTTTTCCAAAGAAATGAAACAACCTTTATCACCCTCTCCAACAGCTAATGACCTATTATAGTTATAAAGTAGAATAATTATTTATTTCTTAATTTTTTCCACCTCTTCTTAAACTATGCACCTATCGTTCAAACTCGATTACTTATTGTGATATTTCGAAGTTAGAATTATACATTTGAAGATAACAATCGAATTTCAATAGACTTAATATTTTAAGTTCACTTGAACTTATACTATAATTTAATTAAAAAGCTGTTTACAAGTAGGTTTTATGAGGTGTATGTATGACAAAGATTCAATTAAATCGAAAAGTCATGGCTGAACTTTTATTTTCACTAAAAGGATTTGAAAACTCCTCCCCTTTGCAGGTTATTTTGAATTCTGACGAACATGTTCAGAAAAAAGATATACCTGAGTTTATTTTAAAATTTGAAAAAAGAAGAACAAAAAAAAACTTCGGGCTTTCGACCAATGAAATCGTTGCATTAGGGAATTTATGTGAGCTAACCTCCCTTAAGTCAACATCGATTCAAAATTGGATTAAGCGTGATGTAAAAGAAATTATCGGTCCACCTGAATTAGGAAAAAAATATTCGATTGAACAAACAGCATTACTATTAATTGTGAAAGATTTAAAAGCCGTTTTTGATTTTGAAACAATCCGAAATCTTCTCATGAAGGTTTTTAATACATTATCTGATCGTAGTGATGACTTAATTAGTCCATTAATATTTTATAAATTATACGCTCTCATACTTGAAAATTTAAGAGATATTGTTGTGCATTCTACTTTAAAAGGTCCATTAGAAAAGAAAATCGAAAAGGAAGTATTTAAGCTACTTCAAAAGGAAATGAACATCAATAATTCACAAAATAAAGAAATCATTTCTCGAATACTTGTGATTACAATCTTATCTGTCCTATCCTCTCATATTCAGTTACGAACATTACGGTATGCTGAACAACTTTTAAAATAACGTTAGTATAAAATGCTTTTTTCATCTAAAACTAATCAAAAAGAAACAAGGAGAGATGAAAAGTGCCTAGTCGCCAAAAACTCGTCGTCCCTGGAGTCAATCAATCATTAAATCAATTTAAGGCCGAAATCGCTGAAGAATTTGGCTTACAACAAAATGAGAGAAATGTAAACGAAGATGTGACAAGAAAACTTTTAAAGAAAGCAAATAGAACTAAAGAGTAAAAAAAAGCAGCGAACCCTATTCGCTGCTTTTCTTAAAATTAATGAAGATACCTATTTATTTTGTTGTTCATAATTTATAAGTAGGCTTTCAATCTCCTCAAGCTTTTCTTGTAAGTAAAAATTCCATTCTTCACGTTTTTGTTTTCTCAATAGTTTTAATTCTTTTTTAAGATTTTTCAATTGTTCCCGCTGTATTTGATAATTTTCGAATGAAATGGAAATATATTGATTATTATTAAATTGATTTCTACTAAATCTTTCGCCATTTTCTTTATCCTTATCTTGTTCTTTTTCGTCATTTTCTTTTTCTAGCTCATTCTCATCCATTTCTTCTTCCTCGTCATCATCTTTGTCTTCTTTTCTTCCATTTTTCTTATTTTCATTCTTTTTCTCTTCTTTTTTCAATTGTCCCGGTGGTGTTTTCGCTTCTTTTTGTTTATTATTTTGCGATTGTTTATTTTCCTTTACTTCTTTCTTTTGTTGCCCTGGTGGAGAATTTGGTTGTTCAACTTGGCTTTTTTCTTTTTTGTTTTCATTGTTTTTTATAACTTCTTGTTTTGGCGTATTAACTTTCTTTTCTTTTTCTTCTGGTTGTTCTTTTTTAACTTCTTTTTGTTGAACCTTCAAATGCTCTTTTCTTTCTATATATTTTCCAGTAGAAAGCCCTTCTTTTTGTGCTTTTTCTCTTGTCGTTTCATCGGATTCTAGTGATGTAATATCATATGACTGCTTTTCTAGTTCAACTTCTATGTTTTTAATTTCCGTTTGTAATTTTTCTTTAGCAGCCTCTTCTTCCCCTTTCACAACCGTTGCAATTAACACTTCACCATGGTCTTTTAAATAACCTTCTTGTTTCGTTCGGTCAATAATTTTTTGGGTTACAATTTTAATCGATTTATTTTTCCAATCGTTTATTTTAGATATCACATCTTTAGCGTCTTCATTTAATGGTGTAACAGATAATACATTTAGAGCTTCATTTATTTCTAATTCAAAGCTTGGATTTATATCAATCGACATATACGCGTATACTTCTTTTTGTTGAAATATTGGAATAGTCATAATAAATAAAAGTATAACAGCTAAAACAGATGCAATTTGAACTTTTAACGATCTCAAGTTTATAAATGGTGCTTTCTTATATTCTGTGCTTACTTGATTTGATGGGTAAAACGTTATTTCTTCTCCAATTTGATATGATCCCCTAACATTTTTTGTTTGTACAAACTCGCCGTCAGGGGTCATTAATGTTACATACCGTTCATTTACTTCAATGACGACCCCTTTTTTCATAATTGAAGCACCCCTTTAATATAATCTTTTAAATAAACGTAGTCACCAGCAAGTATGATCGCCATGGCAATAATATATTTCCGATTCCGTTCGATCGTTTTACGACTAACGTCTACCTTTTTCTCGAGTTGTTTAATCGGTAATCTTTTTTTCTCGAATAAAATGCTCTTCAAGCTTTCTTCCTCAATTAATACTTTAGCAACTTTTATAGCATTTTGCCTTGCATCCATATGCTTTGGTGATTGCTCGACTAACTCTTCAAAAGTCAATCCAAAATCTTTAAGAATTTTTCGGTAATATAAAATTTCTTCCTTACGGTGCTCTTGTTCTAATAAACGATTGTACTCGTCAATTGATAAATTTGCTTCAATTTTACTTTGCGAGAATTCTTCCTCTTCCTCATCCATCAAGTCAAAATGGACCATTCGTCCATTTTTTGCTTCCTTTCGGATATAATCGATTACTCTTCTTTTAATAATTAATTCAGCAAAAGCTAATAGAGAGCTTCCTTTATCCGTTGAATATTTTTCAATGGCTTCATTAAAGGCAATTAAACCGATACTAAACTCATCATCCTGTTCATCAATATATCTTTTACAAACTGTTGATACAGTTTTAGCGATAAAGGGTTTGTATTTGGAAATGAGTTGGTTTTGTAATTCGAGGTCGCCTTTTTGTATCTCTTTAATAAGCTCTTCTATTGAATCTTTTTTTCTCTTAAAGTTAAACAAAAGGCTCAACAAATGGTTTCACCTCATCTTCTCCCTTTCCTACTTCGATAATAATAGCGAATTTCCAATATTCTCGCAAAGGAAGAATTGTGAAACCAATGAAAAATAAGTCATTGTCATCAGGAAAATAGTCATAAGTATGGATTTCACATGTCGATACAAAAAGATAACTGGCCAGTTCACTTATACAATTCGTATCACATGGTATTTTATGAGGGGTATTTTATAAAAACATTACATTTTTGTTACAATAGGAAATCATAAAGTGCAGTAGTTGTGACTAATGGTTACCGCGTGCTGAGGAGGTCGTTGCTACTCTGTTGTTCTTTGATATCGACTGATTTAAAGTCGATGGGATCTGAACCATTTTGAAGATTATTTACTTTGTTTTAGCTTTTTTGCTCTTTTTATTTAACGTTTCAACTCATTTTTACCACTTTTCCATAATTAATTTCGCGATTTTAATATTCAACTATCTGCTTTATTATTTTGGGGTTGTCCCTTAAATATTTAAATTTAACAAAAACACCCAACTCACTTGAGTTGGATGTTTTTAATTGATTATTATTATTCAACTTTGCGGTAATATTCTTTTTCAGCAGGTGCTTCTTCTTTTTCCTTCGATAATATCCATCCTAATACAGCAATCATAATTAAGACTGCCCAGAAGATGAGCTTCCAAGTTGCTGAGTGAATAAAGTGGCTTGAAACAATGCCTATTTCAGGGTGTGCTAGTGTATATAAACTTAACTTCACTCCTACCCAACCAACGATTAAAAAGGCTGCTGTTTCTAAATTTGGACGCTTTTGCAGTAAAGAGACAAACCATGTTGCGGCAAATCGCATGATGACAACTCCAATAAATCCTCCAAGGAATACAACAATAAATTGAGCTCCATCCATTCCACCAATGCTAGGTAAAGAAGTTGCAGGTAATGTTACAGCTAATGCAACAGCAGCTAAAATAGAATCAACCGCAAAGGCAATATCTGCAAGCTCGACTTTTAAAACAGTCATCCAAAAACCAGATTCTTTCCGTTTCTTTGTTTTCTCTTTATCAGCATTTTTTAAGAAATGTTTTTTGATAATATGATAAAGAGCAATATAAATAAGGTAAATCGCTCCTATTGCTTGAACCTGCCATACGTTGACTAAAAATGAAATGGCAAATAATGATCCAATACGGAAAACAAAGGCGCCAAATAATCCATAGAACAATGCTTTTCTGCGCTGTTTTTCTGGCAAGTGCTTGACCATAACAGCCATAACGAGAGCATTATCTGCTGCTAATATCCCTTCTAGTGCAATTAGTACCAGTAATACCCAACCATACTCTAAAAGTAATGCTACATCCATAAAACATACCTCCTGAAATTCTAGGTTTTTCCCCAGCATAAGCAGAAGGCAAAACAAAAAGACCTCTGCCACACTGGGCAAAGGTCTTGCTAGACATGGTTAACATGCCAACAAAGCCGATGGATATGTACTCCATGAAATGACGACTTTGTTTTCAGAGATCAATAATCTCTGAACGCTACTCCCCTTTTACCAAAAAACACTTATTTTGTTACTTTTATGATATATGAAACAAACACTTTTCGTCAATAGACTGACTTTTAATTTTTTGTAAATTTTATAAAAAATGTTTAAGCTGATGTAAATCATTATCGTTATATATTACCATTTATGTTTTGTTCAAAATGGACTAAAACTAACGAAAAAAGGAAAGTAGGTTTTTAAATGCATACAATGTGGAAAGGCTCAATTAGCTTTGGATTAGTCAATATTCCAATAAAGCTATTTGCTGCAACAGAAGATAAAGATGTTAAACTTAGACAATTACATAAAAAGTGCCATACTCCCATTCAATACGAAAAGCGATGTCCAAACTGTGATGAAGAGGTTTCATCAGATGATATTGTTAAAGGTGTTGAATATGTTAAAGGAAAATTTGTCGTTTTAACAGACGAAGAATTAAAGGAATTAAAAGAAGAACATGTGGAAAAAACGGTTGAAATCATTGATTTTGTCTCATTAGAAGAAATTGATCCAATATATTTTCATAGATCCTACTATATCGGACCTGGTGAAAATGGGCAAAAAGCGTATACATTGCTCAGAGAGGCACTATCAAAATCAGGAAAAATTGGCATTGCTGAAATTACGATACGCTCCAAACAACAGTTAGCCATTGTACGTGTTTATAACAACTGTATTGTTATGGAGACGATTCACTATCCTGATGAAGTCCGAAATGTACAGGATGTTCCTGGTTTACCTGAAAATATTGAAGTAAATGAAAAGGAATTAGACAGTGCTATGATGCTTATCGATCAGCTAACCACCACATTTAATCCTGAAAAATTTCAAGATGATTATCGTATTGCATTACAGGAAAAGATTGAAGAAAAAATAAATCAAAACGAAGGAAGAACACCTGAAGAAAGACCGAGACAAAATGTTGTTGATTTAATGAGTGCACTCCAGGCAAGCATTGAACGAACAAAAGAAAAAACAAAAGAAGCACAGGGAGAAAAAGCTCCACCTGCTGAAAAGAAAAAAACGAAAACAGTTAGAAAAAAGGCTTAAGTTTCTGTTACAATCCACACGGCTGCTTTTAATAAATTTTCAAAGTAATAATCGGCATGTTCAACCTTTTCATTTCCAATGAGTATGGTTTTTGTACCTGCTTCTTTTCCAGCTGTTATATCAATATCACGATCACCAATCATATAGCTTTGAGACAAATTGATATCATATTTCTTAGCTAAATCTTGGATCATTTTTGGCTTCGGCTTTCTGCATTCACACCCTGCTTTGGGAGCATGGGGACAATATACGATATCTTTTATTGTTCCCCCTTCTTTCTCTATTTCTTGGGTGAGCTTTTGATGAATCGCATGTAAGTTCTTTTCCGTTATATAGCCAAGTCCAATTCCTCCTTGATTTGTTACGATAAATACTTCATATCCATTTTCATTGAATAACTGAATGGCTCTTCCAACCCCATCCAAAATATATAAATCCTTTGGTTTATTCACAAACTTGACACGGTCCGTTAATACTTCATTAACAACACCATCTCTGTCAAGAAATACTGCTTTCTTCATTCTAAAAAACCTCCTAGTAAAGGGTGAAATCATGAAACCAATGCTACCGACACTAACATTTGAGATTCCAAAAGGAGATGACTGGATATATGAACCGAAGTATGATGGATTTCGAGCGCTACTTCATATTGGGGAGAATTCCATTCAAATCATTAGTCGAAACGGCCATGATTTATCTAAATCTTTTCCAGAAATCATTCAATTTGTGATACAAAACAAGCAAAAGTTCGAATCTTTTTTACCATGTATTTTCGACGGAGAGCTTGTCCATTTAGTAAATAAATATCAAGCAAATTTTGAAATCATTCAGCAACGTGGGAGACTAAAATCTCCTGATAAGATTGAGTTACACAGTCATCAATATCCATGTCAATATGTCGTTTTTGATATTATAAAATGGAAGGGTAAAACGCTTGTTCATGAACCACTTCAAAAACGCAAACATCATTTAAAAACGATTTTTACAAAAGTATCCTTTCCGTTACATGTATATCCAAATCAACATGACCTTATTCAATTCGTTGAGATGAGTACGTCCTTTGATTTATTATGGAGCCAAATTACAAAGAGTCAAGGAGAAGGCATAGTCGCCAAAAAACTGAGCAGCACGTGGAATACAGGCAAAAGAACGAAAGAATGGCTAAAATACAAAAACTACAAATCAGGCCATTTTATTATTTTAGGATATAACACAACAAATGGTTACTTTCATGTTGGAGTTCATCAACATAAAAAGATTATCCCAATGGGCTCTTTTTCTCACGGCTTGGATGATGAAAAGCGTAATATACTGATTGAAATAATTCGCCAAAACGGAAGAAAACATGGTAACTTCATTGAAATAGACCCAGCTATTTGTGTTAAATTAAACTATTTATCCATAACATTTGGACAGCTACGTGAAGTATTTTTTGACTCTTTTTTATTAGATTATTCTTGGGAGGACTGTACATTATTTCATTTAAAATGGAATGATCAGAATATTCACCATGAAGTTCATATAACACATCCTGATAAAATACTCTTTCCTAAGGTAAATGTTTACAAACAAGATTACCTCTCCTATTTGCTTGAAATATTTAATTTTATGCTTCCGTTTTTGAAAGATCGTGCTTTAACCGTTGTGCGATACCCTCACGGAATGCTTGGTGAAGCTTTTTATCAAAAAAATTGTCCCGAATATGCCCCTACTTTTATACAAACGAAAAATATTGATCATATTGACTACATTTTATGTCAGGATTTATCAACCTTCATGTGGCTTGGAAACCAATTGGCAATCGAATTTCACATTCCATATAATACGGTAAATGAAAATAATCCTGTTGAAATTGTATTTGATTTAGATCCTCCTTCAAAGGATTTATTTTCATTAGCAATAAAAGCTGCGATTGAATTAAAGCATTACTTCGATACTTTTTCAATTCAATGCTTTCCAAAATTATCTGGTAATAAAGGGATTCAAATTCACATTCCCATCACTGGAAAAACGTTAACCTATGAAGATACAAGAACTTTTACATCTTTTTTTGCAAACTATTTATGTGAGAAATTTCCTGACTTATTTACAACAGAAAGAATGAAAAAAAATCGAGGAAATCGGTTATATGTCGATTATATTCAACATGCTGAAGGAAAAACGATTATTTGTCCTTATTCAGTTCGAGGAAATGAAAATGGCTCTGTAGCGGCTCCTCTATATTGGGAAGAGTTAAACGAGAATTTAAAGAGTGAGTCTTTTACAATCGACTTTGTTGTAGAACGATTAAAAAATCAAGGCTGTCCAATGACTCACTATTTTACAAACACACAAGATGCGAAAGTGAAACAAGTGATTGAACAGTTATCAATATTAAAAAGATAATATTGGAAACATTTAGAAAGGGGCTGTATTTATGGACAACCCCTTTTAACAATAACTTGATTATTTTTGATTAAAAGAAAAACGGGAAGAAAAAGCGACTTATACCACCAAACGGGAAGGTAAAACGACGGAATCTACGGAAACGTCGTGGATAACCGTATCCTCCATATCCTCCAAATCCTCCGTAACCATATGGATAACCACCAAAGCCGCCGAAACCACCAAAGCCAAATTGTCGATAGTCTTGATCTCCAGGATTATCACCATCTGGCACTAACATTGATACTCTGTCATGGTCTGTTCTTTCTATTATTCCTTCATACTGACTTCCATCCGTTGTTTCCATACCAACAAAGTAATGCTTATGCTTTTTGCAAAAATCCTTTAAACTTTCAGGACTTACATCTTTCATTTCACCAGCATATGGCATTTGCATATTTTCATGTGGATAGTTGTTTCCATATGGCATTTGCATATTCGGATCCATTCCATATGGCATCTGCATATTCATGTTTGGATCCATCCCGTACGGCATCTGCATATTCATATGTGGATTCATTCCATACGGCATTTGCATCCCCATATTTTGATCCATTCCATACGGCATTTGCATCCCCATATTTTGATCCATTCCATATGGCATTTGCATTCCCATATTTTGATCCATTCCATATGGCATTTGCATTCCCATATTTTGATCCATTCCATATGGCATTTGCATCGTTCCTTGAGGCATTTGGTAAGCATCATTGTATTGATAATCATTCATTATTTTTGCATTCCTCCTTCCAAATTTTCACTTATATAGTATTCAGCCCATAGGTATTTGCTACAAAATGAATAAGGATTGGGAAGGAGATTTCATCTTTAATCAGTGTCAAGAGCACTTTTCAATTTTTGAATTTCTTCTTTATCTATTAATGTATCATTAATATTTTCCAAATAAAAAATTAAACTTTCGATAATAATTGAACTTTGATTATTTCTTTTTTGACAGTGGGCTAAAAGAGCATCAGAGATTTCCGATATTGTCGAGTTATTCGTTTCTAGAGCCTTTGTCTTAATTTGATGAATAATTTCCTCTACAGAATTTTTATTCGTATTCTTTCTTTTTTGAAACATATCTTTTGTTAAAAAAGGCTTCCCATATGTTTTGAGACCCTCAGCCAAGATATCGCATTGCTTTAATAAATGGTTTGCAAGCTCCTCTAAATTCATTTCAACGTCTTCAAATAAAATGTGACTTAAATATTCTTTTACCATTCCTTGTAACGATGTTGATAAATCGAGTGTATAAGGTTTCATTTCTTCTCCATACAATTTTATAAATTTTTCTTCTAGCCACTGATAGATTTCCTTATGAACCTGTATACAAAAAGATTCAAACTGATCGTTAAAATCAAAAGAACTTTTTAAATTAATCAAAATAAAATCTCGATTTTCAATAAAAATGGCTAAATGAACGATCAATTGTTTTAGGAATTTTTGCCTTACTGTTAAAATCTCATCTTGTTCAATTTCATCTATCTGTTTTGAAATCTTTTCATAATATTGCCAAATAATTTCACGTAATAAATCTTCTTTTGATTTGTAATAATGATAAATCGAACCCTTGGCAACACCAATATAATCAGCTATTTCTTGCATAGAAGTTTGTTGGAATCCTTTTTGAGAAAAGAGCTGCATAGCTCCTTCTAAAATTTGTTTCTTTTTATTTTTCATGCAATCCTCCTGAAGGTTGTAAAATTTTTTGATGGTTTCTGTAAGATTGTTTTTCTTCTTTTTCAAAATCAACCATGTTTATAAATAGAAACCTAATTAAAAGAATGTCCACTGCCGAATATGATTCAACAGTGGAACGGTTATTGTGTGTCATTTAAGATTTATTTTGGTCATCATCTTTCATCATTTTTAATAATTGCTCGAGCATCCCAGCTATATCCTCTTTACTGTACTTGTTCTCTTGTTTTGCAGGTACTTGAGATTCTTCTTCATTTGTTTTTTCCACTTTTTCTTCTAGGAGATAAGCTGGAATTAATTGACCATCCGGTGTAACGTATTTTTTATTCAATCTACGAGTTTCTTTATCAAAAAAGCTATATACAACTGGAATGACAAATAACGTTAAGAACGTACTTGAAATTAACCCTCCAATGACTGTTAACCCCATCGGTTGATTAACTTCAGATCCTTCCCCTAATCCTAGCGCTAATGGTAATAACCCTAAAATTGTTGTTAATGCGGTCATTAATACGGGACGGATACGGACTTTAACGGCTTTTACGATTGCATCATAAGACTTCATTCCTTTTCTCTTCAATTGGTTGATGTAATCGACAATGACAATCGCATTATTCACGACGATTCCAGCTAAAACAATTAACCCAATAACGACGGTAATACTTATTGGTGTATTCGTTACAAATAGCATAATACCAACACCGATGATCATTAATGGGACTGTAAACATAATAACAAATGGGTATTTTAACGATTCAAACTGTGCAGCCATAACTAAATAAATGAACACAATGGCTAATATAAAGGCTAGCACCATATCATCTATAGACGATTCTAAGAGCTCACGATCTCCACTAAATGAAATTTCTGTTTCATTTGGTAAGTCAAGATCTGCAATTTTTTTATCAACTTCTTGAGAAATGGCACCTAAGTTTGTATCGTTTGTATATTTAACTGTAAACTGAACAGCACTTTGTTTATCAATTCTTCTAATTTCTGTTGGTCCTTCTCCAATTTCAACTTGTGCAACATCTTTTAATTGAACAAATGTCCCGTCTTGTTTTTTAATAAGTAGGGATTTTAATGCTTCCACATCTTGTACTACTTCTTCATGATAGGCAACATGAACCATATAGATTTGCCCGTCTTCATTCGTCATTTGAATCGCATCGATTCCTCTCGTAGCATTTTGGACAACCATTCCAATTTGTATCGGCTGGAATCCATGTGATAAAGCTTTTTCTCGATCAACCGTAATTTGCACTTCATCTACTGTCTCGGTTAAATCATTGGATACTTCTGTCACATCATTAATTTCTTCAAGTGCTTCTTGAATTTTTACGACATTTTCTTCTAATCGTTTTTCATCACTATCTTTTACATTAAAGGTTAATGTATTTGGCTCTGAACCTGTTGAAGATTGTAAATTAATAGAAACTTCGGCTGTTTCATTTGCTTGTTTTGCTCGTTGTTCAACTTCCTTTTTAATATCATCAACAAAATCAAATGTAGATTGCTCACGTTTATCTAGTTCAACCATTTTCACGTACATTTGGGCAATGTTTGCCTCGGAAGTTCCTCTAAAAGATTGTTCTTGTGTTGAACCAATTAAGCTAACATAAACATCCACATCTTCTTTATCCTCTAAAACCTCTTCAATATTTTCCACAACTATTGCTGTTTCCGATAATGCTGTACCATTTTCTAGTTCAACATCTATAGTAAAATACCCTTCATCTGTACTTGGGATAAATACAGCTCCTACTCTCACAAATCCAACAATACTTGCTCCTAAGAAAATAATCGTTAACACAAGAATTACCGCTCTGTTTTTAAGTGACCATTTAACTGCCTTTTCTAAAGATTGTAAATAAGATGACTCTTGGCGTTCTTTTTCGATATTTTTTCTTGGCTTTTTCAGTAAATGACTTGCAAGCATTGGTACTACCGTTAAAGCGACAAATAATGATGCAAACAAGCTAAAAGCAATGGTTAACGAAAACTCTGTAAATAGCTCTCCAATAATACCTGTAATAAATACAACAGGTAAAAAGACCGCAATCGTTGTAAAAGTTGAAGCAATGATTGCCGGGCCCATTTCCCTTGCCCCATCATAGGCAGCTTTTTTCGGATCTTTTCCCATTGATAAATGACGATAAATATTTTCAATCACAACAATGGAGTTGTCGACAAGCATGCCAATACCGAGAGCGAGACCACCTAATGTCATAATATTTAAGGTAAAATCGGAAAAATACATTAAAACAAAGGTAACAATAACTGAATAAGGTATAGCTATTCCAATTATGAGCGGACTTTTCAAGTTTCTTAAGAATAAAAATAGAACAACCATGGCAAAGGTTCCACCAAGTAAAAGGGTATTCATCATGTTACCGATTGCTTTTTTTATGTATTCCCCTTGATCAAATAGTAAATCGGCTTGAATGACATCATATTTTTCATCTTCTAGTAATTCATCTAACTTTTCTTGAAAAGCTTCTGATACTTGTGCTGTGTTAGCATCTGATTGCTGCAAGACACTAAGTAATACAGATGGTTTTTGATTAGCTCTTGTTAGCGTTTCTGTATTAACTGGTTTTAAGGAGACTTCTCCTAAATCTTGTATCTTCACCTCTTCACCATTTTGGGGATTTATCCCAACTGTTAAACTTTGCAGTGCATCAACCGAATTTAACGTACTAATAACACGAGTCGTGAGTTCTTTACCGTCCGTTTCGATTGGACTTCCTGGCATTGATATACTGTTAGCCCGTATAACCTCAACTATTTCTGACTGGCTTAATCGATATTGTTGTAACTTCTCTTGATCTAGTTCTATTTTGACCTCTTCAACTGTAATTCCTGATAAATTAACACTAGCAACACCTTTTGCTTTCGTTAGCTCTTCCTTTAAGTCCTCAGCTAGTTCTTCTAGTTCTTGTTCATCTCCAGTAGTTGTTAAAGATAGCTGAATAATTGGGAATTGAGAAGGATCAAATTTTAAAAACCTTGGTTCATTAGCTTCCTCTGGTATTGGTACATCAGATATAGCACTTTGAATTTCATCTTGAACTTCATCAATGTTTGTGGCCCAAGAAAATTGTAACAACACTAAGCTTGCGCCTTCCTGTGATGTAGACGATATCGTATCAAGTCCTTCTATTGTTGATAAGGCTTCCTCAATCGGTTTTGAAACCTTTTCCACCACTTCATTTGGACTTGCCCCACTATAATTCGTGACAACAACTCCAATAGGTGGATTAATTTCCGGAATGAGCTTTAAAGGGATATTTAAAAAAGAGACTCCACCTAAAATTAAAACTAAAATCATTGATACGAGTGTAAAAACTGGCCTTCGAATGGAAAATCGACTTAATCTCATGTTCTTTCTCCTCTCGTTTCGACCGTTTGGTCAACCAATAATTATTATATAAATACCAACTATTTTATTATTATTGACCATTAAGTCAATACATCAATTACTATAAATCTCCTGTTAAATAATTTCAAGTATCAATGTTAATAATAGGATTTTAAGGATTGGTGGATGGATTCCATTTACTTTTGTATTGACTTTTTTGTATGATATAACTTAATAAACTTAATACTTTGGTGAGACTATGTTAAATGCATTGTTTATTAATGTAACCATTTTCGTATCGTTTTTGTTTGTCTATCATTTATTATCTATTTGGATGGAAGGTTTAAAGAATCGTCTATTTCGCCTCGTCACGATAGGTCTTTATTTTGGTGGAGTAGGAATTGGTTTAATGTTTTATGCTTTCCCTCTTTCAAACGGGGGATTGGTGGACTTACGTCACTTAGTTCCCATTATAACAACTATTTACTTTGGCCCTCTTTCAGGTGTTATCTCTGCTATTATCATTGTCATAGGTCGTGTTACTTTATTCCCCTTTCAATTATTTTCAATTGCCGAATCCATCATCCTTCTTTCAATTGTTGTTCTTAACATTAGTACGTTTTATACGTATACGAAACGAATGTCAATGTTTATCGTAATGAATATTGTTAGTACCATCGTTTATTTTGTTTCGTTTCATCATTTTCTTGGAAGTGGTTACGAAACTTATGTAAGTTATTCCCTTCATGCTCTCACTACTTTTATAGGTGGTTTTTTTGTTTTTTTTGTTGCAGAATATATGCACCGAACCAAGAAGATTTTTCGAGAGCTGCTTATAGAATCAAGAACAGATTATTTAACGAAATTAAATAATGTAAGAGAATTTGATTTTGTTTTTGATGAATTGATAAATAAAGCCCAAAATTTAAAAAAGCCATTATCCCTTATATTGCTTGATATTGATCACTTTAAGAAAGTTAATGATACGTATGGTCATTCAGTGGGGGATCAAGTATTAAAGGAATTAGGAAGGTTACTACAAACTAATTCACGTCAAGGCGATGTGATTTCAAGAAATGGAGGAGAAGAGTTTAGCATTATTATGTTTGATTCACCTCAACAAGAAGCATTAATTGTGGCAGAACGAATTCGAAAATGTATTCAGGATTACTCTTTTGCCGTAAAAGGCAGTTTTTCCATTAACATTACCGTTTCAATGGGCGTTGCAACTTTCCCAGATACCTTTTCTCTTCCTGATCCAATAGGAATTTATGACCAAGCAGACGAAGCGTTATATGAAGCAAAGCGAAGTGGCCGAAATCAAGTAATGATGATTAATGAGTAATGTATGAAAGGACTGATTCACAGTCCTTTTGAAAAGGATGGAATTCAGTCCTTTATCATTTATTTAATGTAATATTTGAAAGCTTTTCGTCTCCCACAATTCTAATAATTTTTCAGCTCCATTGGATGATAAAGGTCTACTAAAATAATACCCTTGCATATAGTAGCATTCATGCTGATTTAAAAAGTTGACATGATCCTCTAGCTCTACACCTTCTGCAATAATAGACAGCTTTAAATTTTTCGCTAGGGCAATAATTGTTTTGACTACAACATCATTTTCTTTTTCCATTCGCAAATTTTGAATAAAAGAGCGATCTATTTTGATTTTATCGAGCTTTAATTTAGTCAAGTAACTAAGAGAGCTGTAGCCAGTTCCAAAATCATCAATACTTAGATTAATATTTAATTTCTTTAAGTCATTTATAATTTCCAAAAATCGATCAATATTATGCATTGGTACACTTTCTGTAAATTCCAATTCAAGGTATTCTGGTGGGATATTGTATTTTTTAAGAAGTGAATCAATCATCTTAACTAAATCTTGCTGATAAAATTGCTTAACTGAAATATTTAAACTGATTTTTAAATGATTGTTCCCCTTATTCCTCCACTCACTTAACTGTTGAAGGGCTTTTTCCATACTCCAACGTCCAATTTCAATGATAAAGCCCGTTTCTTCAGCAATTGGAATAAATTCTGTTGGAGAAATCATACCTAACGTCTCATGATTCCATCTTAGTAAAACTTCAAATCCATCTATTTTTCCGGCTTTTGTATCAATCACTGGTTGATAATATAAATAAAGCTCATTTTTCTTTATCGCTTTATATAGTTCTGTTTCTAGCATTACTTTTCGCCTATATTGTTTACTGTTTAATGAATTAAATAAACCGACTTTTTCGTTATGTTCTAAGCTACTTTGGGCAGCAATTTCACTATTTTGCACCAGTGTATGTGCATCTTCTCCATGTTCTGGATAAAATGCAATTCCGACATTAAAGTCATAAAACACTTCTTTTCCGTTAATACAAACCCGTTTATCTAGTTGATCAATGGACTCTGTAATCTTGGAAACGACACGATCTGTATTATCAACATGTAAAATAATAGCGACAAATTCATCCTTTGATAATCGTCCAACAAAATGTAGCTTTGGAATATTATCTCTAATTTGTTTGGCAAATGTTTTAATAACCTCATCTCGACACTTTTTACCATAAAAATCACTAATATATCGATATCGTATTAAGTTAAACTTTACAATTACCGCCTTATTAGTTTTTGTTTTTTTTATATTGTCTAATTGTTGAATCGTTGCTCTTTCATTTGGTAGTCCTGTCAGTTCATCATGAAGGGTCAAATATTGAATCATTTGATGTGATTCTCTCATTTTTGAAATATCTTTTAAAATAAAGACAATTCTGGATAAACTAAACTCCTCTACAATTGGTAGACATACTATACTGCAAGGTGTATGATCATAAAGGTTTTCTTCCAAATGGACAATATCTTGTTTATATACCATTTCTTCAATCACATTTTTGATTAAATCCTTATTTTGAAAAAAATCAAAAATGGATGGATTCTGTCTTTTGTTATAATTTGATAACAAACTAGTACCATGTCGATTACTTTCTTGAATCGTTCCATTACGATCACAAATAAAAATGACATCGGGGTAATTTTGAAATATTTTATAATACTTGTCGTAACGTTTGTTTACATCTTCCATAATGGTACACTTCCTTATCGTGCGAAAGGTAAAAGATTCATCCCCTTGTTGGTAAACGTCCTACCTTTAATGGAAAAAGTTTTACATATATGCTAAATTTACATATCTTCATTACATATATCGGCATTTCATTAAAATTATAAAGACTTTTTACTCATATTTTTTGAAAAATGTGTATAGGATGCACGCATGCTTTTATACTCACACATAGGATATAAAAGCTTTTTTCAATTTTGCTTCAGTCGGATGATTTCCGATGGGATTTGCGATCCACCCTCGCACATCCTTCACTGTGGGTCTATAGTCAGGCTCGCTTTTCCTAAAGGAATTGCTAAAACTATTTACTTTATAAACGTAAGAATCGATTAACTCGTAAGACATTATATTTTCACAGTAAAAAAGAGGCTATCTCAAAGCTAAATGATCAATCCCCACAACGTAATATAATTTGTTGTTTACCTGGGGTTATCACTTATGAGATACCCTCCTTTCGTTGTACGATATGTAATTTTATCGAAATATGAGATGCTGACTGTGAATACCAGCCTTTTTCAAAAGTGACATGAGTTGATCTTGTTCTTCTTGTGACAAACCTGAAAAGGCACGAGCCATCCTCATAGCATGTATTGGGTAAATTTCATCTAAATATTCTTGCCCCTTATCGGTAAGTTTGGCATAAACGGAGCGTTTGTCCTTTGGGTCTTGCTCTCGATAAATGTACCCATTTCGCTCAAGTTTATCAATAACATATGTCACATTCCCACTCACTAATAGGAGTCTAGAACCAATTTGCTGTAATTTTTGCGGTCCCCTTGTATATAAGAGCTCCAATACAGCAAATTCTGTTGGATTAAACCCATGCTCTTTACTATCACGTATGGAATGTTCGGAAATACTTTTAAATGCTCTTGCAAAAATGTGGTATAAAGACATCGCTTTTTCTAATTCTTCTTGTGAATAAGATGTCATCATTTCCCATCGCCCTCTTTACTAATATTTTAATCTATTATGCAAAGTTTTAACCTGATGATTTTAGTCATAAACTTTGTTAGATTAAGTAGAAAGGTCGTTCAAATAAGTTGTTGGGTTCATACATTACTTCGAAATTTTCAAAAAATAAGTCAGTTAATTTAATTTTACTATTTTTCTAAACATTTTAAAAGTATTTATGTAAACGCTATCATTATTGATAAATGTAGTTTTGTATAATCTTTCATAACTTCAATAAATCAGGGGATAAATTTCATATTAATTATAAAGATATAATAAATACAAAAGTGTAATAATATGCAAACGTTTGTATAAAATTTTATATTGGTGGATAAAATTTTTTATCCACCAATATAAGACATTTCAATTTTCTTTTGTTTAGATGAATTAAATTTACTTCTCATTTCTGAATACCGATCATGTCTTTTCTGCCAAATTTTCCTCATTTCTTCTAATATATATTCATCTGAATAATTGGAACGAAGCCATTTTTTTAAGGATACACCTGAACAAGAAAATAGGCATGTATACAACGTACCATCAGCAGAAATTCTAGCACGAGTACATGAATGACAAAACGGACTTGTTACAGATGAAATAAATCCAACTTCTACATTTGTACCCTTATATCGATAACGGTCTGCTACTTCACCGAAATAGTTAGAATTTAAAGGTTCTAACGGTATTTGATTATGAATCAATTGATAAATTTCTCTACTAGGTACTACTTGACTAAGCTTCCAACCATTTGTATTTCCAACATCCATAAATTCAATGAATCTTAATGTTATGTTTCGGTCTTTAAAATAATGGGCCATCTTTAAAATTTGATCATCATTTACTCCTTTTTGAACGACCATATTTATTTTCACTTCTAAATTTTCTTTTTTGGCCGTAGCAATTCCATTTAATACCTTTTTAACTTCAATCTGTCTTCCATTCATTTTTTTAAACACTTGGTCATCTAGAGCATCTAAACTAATATTAACTCTTTTTAACCCCGCTTCCTTTAATAACTTAGCGGTTTGGGGTAAGAATACACCATTAGTCGTTAAAGCGATATCAAGTTCAGATGAAAGGTTTGATAACTGTTTAATCAATTGGTGTAAATTTTTTCTTAATAAAGGTTCGCCTCCAGTTATTCTTATTTTCCGAACACCTAATGTTACAAATAGGGATGCTAAACGTGTCATTTCATCAAATGACAACAGCTCATCCTTCTTTAAAAATGGATAGTCTTTATCAAAAATTTCCTTTGGCATACAATAGTTACATCTAAAATTACATTGATCTGTAACAGATATTCGTAAATCTTTTAAAGGACGTGATAGTATATCCTTTAATTCATGCATCATTAATATCCCCTTTTCATAGATTACATCCATTTTATCAAACATTCTGAAAAATGAACAAAAAACTATATAAGAAAAGCTCAAAGCGCCCTCCTTTCGGCGAAGGGCGCTGGAGACCTGCGAGGAGGACGTGAGCCGCACAGCAGGGCCGAAGCGACCCAAGACGTTGGTGCTTGGGGCTATACATCAAATGACAAATATGTATAGATTCATTCTTTCGTCAAAATGATATAAATTCTGATATATTAAAAAAGAGAGGTTATTCCCTCTCCTTTGTTAACGATTGTATTTGATTTAATGTTTCTTTGTCATTGACATTCGTAAATACTTCGTGATTGATAAAGTTTTGTTCATTGATATATTTGACATTTACCCTTTCAATTAATGTCATCATACGATACTGTTCATTTTTTAACAGGTTAAAAAGGGTAGGCTTTAATCGAGGATGATAAAGACCTATAAGAGGATGAATTTTCCCATAAATGCTTGGAATGACTATATCATAGGAAGGATGTCGGTGTTTGTAAATTTCATTCATCACTTCTTGATTAACAAGAGGCATGTCACATGGCAAAACAAAATACCAATCCCCATTTTCATATTCCATTCCAGAATATATTCCAGCTAGAGGTCCTTTCCCTTTAAAAGATGTCACATCATGAATAAATAACTTTTGCAGACTGCTCGGTAATTTCATTTTTACTTCACTGGAACCAACAATCACCATTTTATCCGTAATTCCTTGTAAAGCTTCAATTGATCGTTGTAAAAAGCTTTTCCCATCATATTTTGCAAATGCTTTTTGCTCTCCAAAGCGTCGAGACTTTCCTCCAGCTAAAACAAGTCCAATAATTTTTTCTTCCAAATTGAATTCCCTCTTTTTAGTCCCATTATAACTGAATAGTTGACTTTACTTAAGATGATTTCGTTTTTTTCATGATTTTTGGATTCTTTAAGTAAAAATATTGATATTCCCTTTCTAACTCTGTTAAAGTCATTTTATTTAAAATTTCCTCGTTATAAACCCCAATGGCTAAAAGCTTTTGAGAATAATATTTTCTCTGCTCTTCTAAAGCATTCTTAATAAAGTTACTCATCTAATACCACTCCATATCTAACCTAAATATCTATCTTAAGAATAATCCTATTTTGTTACCAATAAATTAATCCATTGTAAAAAATAACTTAAGAAATATTAAAAGTTTATAACAAAGAAAAGTGGTCAAGACTAGTTTCAACCATCTTTTAGGAGGTTGAAGCATTGAATTCAATTAAGCCAATAGCAATAAAAAATAAAGGGCCATCTAATTTTATTTATTTTACCCATTATCAACAGGCAAAGGGTTCACAACTTTTTTTAGCTGAAGTAAATCAACAGAAAATAAAAACGCTGGCCGTTTATGAAGAAACGAACCAGCGCTTTGAAGATGTTACCATTCTTTTCACAGAAGAATATTTAGAAGAACTACTTGATGATTTAAATAAAGGTATGAATAATAAGAAAAATAATTTCATAAAAGTTCAAAAAACAAGTCCATCGTTAAACTTTAAACTTTTTAACTAGTCCACTTAGTTGATTAGCTAAATCAGAAAGGGATTTGGCATGCTCTGATACATTTTCCATGAGATGATTGGATGTTTTCGCTGATGCCGCTGTTTGTTCAATACCTGCTGCTGCTTCTTCTGTTAAGGAAGCAATGTTCGTGATTGAATTGTTCATCTCTTCGCTATTTTCTAAAATATTTGATAGCTCTTTACGTGCATGCTGAATCTTTTCAGACACTTCATTGATATGTGCTTGGATATTTTGAAAGGCAGCACCTGTTTCTTGGATAAGTGATGTTCCTTCTTGGACTTGTGTAAAGCCTTGATTTAAGCTTACCGTTACTTCATCTGTTTCTTTGCTTACCTTTTCAACAATATGCTGAATATCAACTACTGAATGAGAAACTTGTTCAGCAAGCTTTCGCACCTCTTCAGCAACTACGGAAAAGCCACGTCCATATTCCCCAGCTCTAGCAGCTTCTATAGCAGCATTTAATGCAAGTAAATTCGTTTGATCTGCAATGCTTTGAATGACTTCCACTAGCTTTGTAATATCTTTTGAGCGTTGATTAAGAGTTTGAACTTTTTGAACAGATTCTTCCATTTTATCACAAATAATTTCCATTTGCTTCATAGATTCGTTCATAAGCTCGCTACCAAAGTCTGTTTGTGATAAAACTTTATTCGATTTATCCTCCATTTCCAAGCCATTTTGATAAATTTCATTGATTTTATTCGTATAAATTACCATAGCTTCAGCTAACTTTGATGCGGAATTCGCTTGTGTATCTGCACCTAAAGAAAGTTCATCCATTGTTGAGGCAATTTGCCTACTTCCTTCTTTCACTTCATTTGAAGAATAGCTCAAATCTTTACTTTTTTCTGTAATAATGTCAGATACATCTGAAATATCGTATACCATTTTTCTTAATTCAGCGTTCATTTCATTGACAACCTTCACCAAATCACCAATCTCATCCTTAGATTTATAGGAAAGCGCTTCGTTTTGGAGATTCCCTTCCGAAATCGCTTTCATTCTTCTAGAAATAAGAGAAATTGGTTTAGTGATTGAATTGGACATTTTAAACGCTAGAAATAAACCAATAAGTACGATAAAGGCTGAAATAACTATACTTAGAATTAATATATTATTACTATTTTGGATGACGGCTTGTCCTTTATTTACCACTTGCTGCTGTCTTTGATCTGCTATTTTTTCAATATCAGAAGCCACCTTTTCAGCAAGAGGATATGCTTTTTTATGTAAGCGATCCTTTGCTACATCCTTTTGACCGTAGTCATGCAAAAGTAATATATCATAACGAACAATATTACTCCAATTATTCGTGTCATTAAAGATTTTAGACATTTCCTCGGAGTTATTAATTTTTTTAAGTTCTTTTTCTAGCATTAAACCTTCAGCCGTTAACTCCTCTAAACGCTTTCTCGTATTTGGGTCTTCATACAATAGATAGGAGTACACTAATGAAATTCGTTGCGTTATGTTAGAGCGTAATTTTTCGAAAAGAATGAGAGCTTCGACATCCTCTTGTATCATTTTCTCTGTGTCATCCTTCAATTTAATCATTCCAACATAATTGATGGAGGCCATTAAAATACTAAAAAACATAAAAATTCCGAAACTTAAAAGTAATTTCTTTTTAAAGCTCGGCTGCCTCCACCAGTTCCACATTTTCTTAAAAGAAAATTGCCTAAAGGAAAAATTTTTAACATTTTTCCATGGGATTTTGTTGAATTTTCTGACCTTTAATCCCAAGAATATCCCCTCCACAAAAAGTACCATTTATTTTTATATATCGGTATAATTTCCGCATTGTTTACACTGAATTTAGAAATTTTTTAGGAATTTTTCCTCATTCATCGTTTGAATTCTTGAATGAAAAGTATTATTATAATTGCTTTTATATTAAATAGTAATACCCAGGACTTTTCATTCAATTTTAAATTTTGGTATAATTTTCATAAATAACATGCAAGGAGGTTTCTATGACTGGTTTAATAGCTGTAGTAATGATTTTTTCCATTCCTCTCGTTTCTATCATATCAAGCCACTATCAAAAGCAGCTTAAGCTTAAGCAAGAAATGTTAAAAGATGAAATAGAGCTAGAAAGACTAAAAAATGAAAACTATAAGTTAGAAACAGAAAAAATGAAATTGGAGCTTGATCGTATGCGACTAGAAATAACAAAAGATGAAACTTCCATATAATTCTTTGTTATTAAATACAACTCCTAAACACTGGGAGTTTTTTATTTTCATATATATAAAAGATTAATAGTATAATAATTCAAAATATTATTTTTGGAGGGTTTGGATATGGGGCATCTTTTACAATCCATTGAAAGTCTTCTTGAACAACAATTTGAAAAAATGGTAGATTGGCGTCGTTATTTTCACCAATACCCTGAACTTTCATTTCAAGAGGAAACTACTCCTAATAAAATAGCAGAATATTTAAAACAACTAGGAATTGAAGTGAAAACAGGTGTTGGAGGTCGTGGTGTTGTAGGATATATTCGAGGTAAGCATCCTGGAAAAACGGTTGCTTTACGAGCTGATTTTGATGCTTTGGCGATTCAAGATGAAAAGGATGTTCCGTACAAATCAAAAGTTCCAGGTGTTATGCATGCATGTGGTCACGATGCTCACACGGCAACTTTACTAGGAGTCGCTACTGTTTTAAATGAAATAAAAGAAGATTTAAAAGGTAATGTCGTTCTTATATTTCAATTTGCAGAGGAAATCACACCTGGTGGAGCAAAACCGATGATTGAAGATGGATGTCTAGATGATGTTGATGTCATATTCGGTACTCATCTTTGGTCAACGATGCCTGTAGGTGAAATCGGTTATCGAAGTGGGCCAGTTATGGCAGCTGCCGATCGCTTTACGATTACCATTCAAGGAAAAGGAGGACACGGTGCTTCACCTCATGAAACAGTTGATTCGATCGCGTTAGGAGCTTCCTTAGTCCAACAATTACAACAGATTGTAAGTCGTCGTATAAATCCACTTTCCCCAGTTGTGTTAACAGTAGCTACATTCCATGCTGGAAATGCATTCAATGTTATTGCTGATTCTGCAACAATTACGGGAACTGTTCGAACATTTCATCAAGAAGCTCAGGAGCAAATTATACAAGAAATGGAACGTATCATAAAAGCTATTTGTGATAGCGGAGGTGCTACATACACATTTCATTACGAAAAAGGTTATCCGGCTTTAGTCAATCATGAAAATGAAACGCTACATCTTATTGAAAGTGCTAAGAAAATCGTACAAGAAGAAAATATAAATGAAATGGAACCAATTATGGGTGGAGAGGATTTCGCTTATTATTTACAAAAGGTTCCTGGTACCTTTTTCTTCACTGGAGCTGGTAATAAAGATGTCGGAGCATGTTATCCTCATCATCACCCTAAATTTGATATTGATGAAAAAGCGATGCTAATAGCAGGGAAAATTTTGTTAATGGCCACAATTGATTATTTAGATAAAGAAGTTAAATAAACGGACGAATGGGAAACCTTAAATAAGAGGTTTCCCATTTTTTGAATGTATAGCTCATTTCAAAACATTATTTTACGTTAATAAATATCGGTTCTGTATTTGCCAAAAAATAACTTGCACCAATGGAGAAATTAGCCGATCCATAGATGGCATATTTTCCTTTCTTAAGATTAAATCCTTCTATTGATTGCGAAAATTTTTCTCCTTTTTTCATAGATTTTTGAATATCATGATAATCAATCTGTTTTATAATATTTCCATTCTGTTTATTTTGAACAACAATTGTAATTAACGGTTCTGTATTCAACTGTATTCCTTCACCTACATACTCAAAATATGAAAAAACATTTATTGGATCTTCTTCTTTATAAACTCTTTTATTCGTTTCAATGGATAAAATAAAATCATATACTTTTTTTTCAGATTTTATTGGTTCATTGGAAACATTGTTATCACAACCAAGTAGAAATACAAACATACAAAAAACCGCAACAATAACCTTTTTCATCTTACCTATTCCCCCAGATTTAACTTCTGGTATATTTTATAATAAAATACTAAACACTTCCATATAGACACCAGACAAGCGGTAATTTTTATCAATAATAGTCCCTTTGAATGATACTGTTCATGTTTGATATTTATGTATAATTATAGAAAATTATTTTTATTTATTATCCATAAAAACGTGAATGGCTATGAACGATGAAGCTGGCCTTAAAAGTGTGGCCAGCTCCATCTATTAAACGGTTTTAATATAATTGTAGTTGGTATTTTTCTATTAATTTGATTAGCTCATCTATTTCAAACCATTGTTTACCATCTTCTTTTTCTTCAAAAGGTACTTTACCCAAAATCGGTAATTTCGTTATTTTTTCAATAATACGCATATTGTCTTTTTCAACTATATCTGGATTTTTGGACACTTTGTTAAACACAATACCTATTACCGATAATCCTTTTGCTTTTGCATAATCAATTGTGAGCAAAGTATGATTAATCGACCCTAAATGTGGAGGAACAACTACCAATATTGGAATGTTTAATAATTTAATTAAATCGCTTGTCATGATTAGTTCATTATCTTCTTTTACAGGTACTGCTAGTCCACCAGCTCCTTCTACAAGTATTAGATCATGTTCCGCTTGTAATTTTTCGAAATGCTGTTTAATGAAAGATAAATCAATCTTAGTATTTTCCAATTGAGCGGCTAAATGTGGAGATGCTGGTTTTTCAAAAAAATAGGTACATAAATCCTTCTGTTCATAGGACAGACCTGCCGTTTGAATATATTGTTCCACATCTTCTGCAACTAAGGAACCATTTTTCCATACACAGCCCGTTTGGATTGGTTTATATGGAATGGCTTTAATTCCCTTATGAATAAGAGCTTTCGTTAAATATTTGGTGACATAGGTTTTTCCAATTTCAGTTCCTGTACCAGTTATAAAAATTCCCTTCCCCATTACTATTCACTCCAATATGACTTTTTGTTTTATTTTAGTATATCGTCATATTTATGTAAACTTATAAATCATTTTAGTTTACATTTTAAAGTGAGCATTCGAGCCACCATTTCACTTGTTCTCTCTAAATTGGAAAAACCTTGTTTTAACGCTTCTTCTATCGAAGTGACACCATTTGTAATGGATAAGGAAACATCAATTCCATATTCGTATACACTTTCATATCCCTCACCAAGTGTTCCACAAAGTGCAATAACGGGAATTCCTTTCTTTTTTGCTCTCTTTGCTACACCAATTGGAGTTTTACCATATATTGTTTGGCTATCGATTTTTCCTTCCCCTGTTATGACAAGATCAGCATCCTCAAGAATTTTGTCAAAATGTATTGCATCTAAAACGAGCTCAATCCCTTGTTTTAGCTCTGCCTTTAAAAAGGCTAAAAGTCCAGCTCCAAGCCCTCCTGCAGCACCAGCACCTTTTTCGTATGCTACATCAATTCCTATATGCTCTTTAATCACTTTAGCATAATGTGTTAAAACCGAATCTAATTGTTTGACATCTTCTATTGAAGTCCCCTTTTGTGGACCAAAGACAGCGGAGGCTCCATTCCTCCCTATTAAAGGATTTGTTACATCACAAGCGGCTTTTATCGTAATATTTTTGATAAGAGGAGCAAGGTTTGAAGTATCAATTGTTTTTATTTCATTTAGAGACTCTGCTCCTGGTTTTATGTCCTCATTCTTATGATTGAGAAAACGAACTCCTAACGCTTGAGCCATTCCCGCTCCACCATCATTTGTTGCACTCCCACCTAAACCAATGATAATGGTTTTAACACCTTTTTTGGCCGCATGTAAAATTAATTCTCCTGTTCCTTTCGTCGTTGTTTTTAGTGGATTTCGAAGGTGAAATGGTACAAGATGTAATCCTGAAGCTGATGCCATTTCAATAACAGCTGTTTTTCCATTACCTAAAATACCATATTCAGCATTCACTTTATTTCCTAATGGACCTGTAACTTCTACTTGAATTCTTTTTCCGTTTGTAGCATTTATTAGAGCTTGAACCGTCCCTTCTCCTCCATCTGCAACCGGAACCTTGACGGTATTGGCATTTGGTATTACCTTTTTGATTCCCCGATTTATCGCTTCAGCTGCTTCAGCTGCAGTCATACTTTCTTTAAATGAATCTGGTGCTATCACGATTTTCATTCATTCCACTCCTCATAAAACGTTTCACACCGTTTTTGTATGTTCATTTTATAACTAATTTTTTATTTTAGGGAAAGAACGAGATCTTAAATCAAATAAATATAAATTATTTCTTTATGTAAGAGATTTTCATAAGTATAAGATATCATAAAAAAACATCTAACATTTGGAAGTATATATACATTACGACTATAATGAAAGAAAAAATAGGAGAATAAAAAACGGCAAGCTTTGATGATTGAAAAGTGTCCCATTTTTATACGATACGAGAAGAATAGGAGGCAAAAGTTAAATTTTAGAAAAGGTTAACCGTCCTAAGTTGTTCATTTGTCTGATAAAATACTTAAAAATTTTAAAAGAAGAGGAGGTGGACTTAATGCGTATTTTATTATTTTGTATTTGGATATTATTTTTGTTATATAGTTTTTTTCTTGCACCCGGTACATCGATTAGAGAGGATCGCTACTTTTCTGAACTAATTTCAATGCAATCAGATGAATCCTCGCTCATGATGATGTTTTCCTTATTAGGTATATGGCCAATTGTCTTTGGTGCCCTTTTATTACGTCAAGACACGAATGTAATCCCCGCTTGGCCTTTTGTCCTAGGAAGCTTTGCTCTAGGGGCTTTCGCATTGCTTCCATATTTCTTTCTAAAAAAAGAGCAAACCATAAACCGAAACCGCACTTTATCTTGGCTTCAACGTTTCTTAAAGTCACGTCTTTTTTATATTGTAATTACCATCCTAACAGTAGCCATTGTTTTTGAAGGGGTGTGGAATGGAAATTTCCGTTTATATCTTGAAGCCTTTATGTCATCCCATTTTGTACATGTTATGACCATTGATTTTATTGTCTTAACATTTTTATCTGTATGGGCTATTTTTGAAGAAACAAATTCCATTCCTCGATCCTTGCTAGGTCTTATTCCCATTTTCGGTTCTTTGTATCATCTGTTTAAATCACGATAATCTTTTTTGAATCGTGTTCTAAAAAGTCCATTCTAATAATAATACTTCAAATGAAAACCCCAAGAATGTTGTTAACTCCACACTCTTGGGGTCTACTTTTTAAATTTTGAGGTATAAAATGTTTCATAATAATAAAGTTGTTTAAATCATAATAAACTCGTTTAAAAAACAATAAAGTTGTTTAAAAACGTCAGTCATGCTTTTCAACAATCGGGCCATTTTGTTAAATAAGTTCTTTTAACATGAAACACGAATTTTGTGATTATATTATTTTTTGGAAGGAGAAGGAATTGTATATTTTATGAAAAGAAAGCCATTGAGGACTATAGTGTCCATATCTTGTTTGTGGTATCTTGTTAAAAATAGGTCTAGGCATTATGAATTCAAAAGTTGTTTATTTTCATATAAATAATGGTGTTAGTCAAGAAGGATAAATTAAAATACTTGATTAATAGAAGAGGGAGGAATAACGTATGAAGTTATTAAAAAAAGGTACATATTTTATTTTAGCAATGGTAATGTTTTTTTCTTTTACCACCTCAGCAATGAATGTAAATGCTATGACCATTGACAAATCAGAACAAAGTCAAAAAGACTATTTACTTTCACAGGGCAGCGAAATTAGACGAAATAACGAATGCTAAAGAGGTTAAATTTTGGAAAAAACGCGCAATAAAGCAAATTGAAAAAAACAATGTAAAGTTAAATTCCTTATTATCAGAATTGGCTTATGATCATGTAAAAGTATATAGAATTGCTGATAGCCCTTACATCTCAGTTGGAATTCCTATTGTTTCTCCTAATCACCATGAGGTAAGTAATGTTGCAATTCACTTTAATGAAAAAACAAAAAAGCTTGTTACATATACTGAGCTAGAATTTATGAGATCTGATAAAAACACTTTTCAAATTCGATTAGCTGTTGATAATAAAGTGCAAGTAAATAAAATTACAAATGATAAATTTACCACTGAAGAAGAATTACGAGAGAGTCAATCAAACGGTATGACTACAATGTCAATTGATTGGGATGGCGTTGGAGATTGTTTAGGTATTAGTGGTATAGCTGCTAGATGGCTGTCTTATATTTGTGGTGTAACGTGTGTTATTACTTTAGGGACGGCTTGCGTAGCTTGTGTTGCAGGGGCAATTGGAATTACGGGAGGATCCGCTCTTGCGTGTTTAAGTGATAATTGGAATTAATATAAAAGGAGAGTTATATAATGCTAACTATTAAAAAACTCAAAAAAAGTATTATAATAGGTTTATCATTTGTTTTACTGTTTAGTTTTGCACTCCCCAGTGCTAATGCAAGTGAATTATCTGTAAAACCAAAGAATGAGTTTGAGAAAACTATGATTGATCAACTTAACAAGTTGAAATTAATAACAGATAAGAAGTTGAAAAGTAAATGGGAAAAAGCCGCGTACAAACAGATTAAAAAAGAAAAAGTAAAGATATATTCTACTGAATTAGATTTCAATCAAGCGAAGGTATACACACATAAGAATAATGATTACACCACTGTAGTAATTCCGGTCTCTAGTTCGAAGCACCATGAGGTAAGCAGTGTTGCCCTCCATTTCTTGAATCGCGGTACAGTTGATGCTTATTCAGAACTATTAATTAAAGAGTCAGATAAAGGAACTTTCCAAACTATTTCATACATTAATGGGGAAGAGACATTTAATGAAATAACAAATGAGCCTTTTATTACTGCTAAAGAGTACGCTGAGAAAAAAGAAGGAAAGGTTTCCGCTTTTGGACTTGATATGAGTGGTTTCATTCAATGTTTAGGATTACCTTCTATAGTAGGATGGCAATTAGGTAATGTTTGTGCTATCGCTTGTTACACAGCCGTAGCTTGTGTGCCTTGTCTAGCTGTAGCTTTAGGGTTAGGTGTTGGAGCCGTTGGAACTTGTGCTTATGAGAATTGGGATTAAAATATTGAATTGATTTAAAGGAGTGTTTTCACCTTGAGTTTATGGCTTATAATACCAACTTTGGTTTTTGCTGTTCTTATTCTATTATTGGGATTCAAATCTTCAAGTAATAAAAAGAAGCCAGCAAAATACAAAGTGGTCGCAATAATACTTTTGGCCAGCGCTTCAGCTAGTATGGGGGTATTTCTTAACTCAAACTACTCCTTAGCTTTTTATGGATTACATCTGGTTTTACTAACTATTGCTTTAGTATTAGCGATTAAAAATAAAAAGGCATATTAATACACTTTATGTAATAACAGTGTAATCAAGTGTGGGAAATAGTGGAATATTAGGAAATAAAGTCATAACTCCCTTTAACTATGGTATAATAATGGTACAAGGTTACAATGCCCGTTAGAAGTGTCAAAGAAAGCGTCATATGTCCTTTAAATTCATTTAAGGGTTCATATAGGCGTTTTTTTGTGAGGTTAAAAAAGTTTATTAATCTATTAACAAGATTAATAGGTTCACATAGTCGACGAATATCACTTAACCCCTTCAAATATCATATAGTGCCTAGTTATGTAGGGGACAATACTGGAAGCTCAGTATTATTAACTTTTAAGATTATCTTCATATCAACTCTTCTGTCAAAGGGCGCAAAAGTGAAATATGGATCAGCATAAATATATATGTCGAAGTAGGTAATTAAAGGGGAATGTTAATGTACGTGTTTTTGTGGTTGATTATCGTTTTTGTTTAAGTTGGAATTATTGCTCATTTTGTAACAGAAGACATTACGTGAACTATTCAATTATCGGGCGCGATTGTGGAATAAAACTTAGATTTTTAAACGACTTTATTGTTACATCTACGAAGTGTTATTAAACAATTGTACCAAAAATTAAACAACTTTATTTTTACACCGTCCACAGATATGGACGGTGTAATGCGTATTTGCGACTTCAAAATTAAACAACTTTATTGTTATTACACAATAAAAAATTTAAGAAACTTTTTGCTCTTGTAAAACTACTTTTGACTTTCTATTAGAAAGAATGTTAAAGAATAAATTTAATACAATCGCTGTAATACTACCAGCCACAATCCCGTTATCAGTTAAAATGCGAATGCTAGAAGGCAATTGAGCAAACATTTCAGGTACAGCTGTAACTCCTAATCCCATTCCAACGGAACAAGCAATAATCAAAAGGTTTTCCTGAGAAGCAAACTCGACTTTACTTAACATTTTAATTCCATAGGCTACTACCATACCAAACATCGCAACCATTGCTCCACCTAAAACTGGTGTAGGAATAATCGTCGTAAAGGCTCCGATTTTTGGAACTAAACCGAGAATCACTAAAAAGATCCCTGCCGTATAAATAACATTTCGAGTTTTCACACCTGAAATTTGGACAAGCCCGACATTTTGTGAATAAGTTGTATACGGAAACGCATTAAAAATTCCACCAAGGAAGATCGCTAAACCTTCTGCACGATATCCTTTTGCTATATCCTCTTCAGTTACTTTCTTTTCACAAATATCACTTAATGCAAAATAAACACCTGTTGACTCTACTAAACTAACAATGGCAACTAAAATCATCGTTAAAATAGCGGTTAATTCAAAAGTAGGCATTCCAAAATAAAATGGCTGTGGCATATGGAACCAGGAAGCTTCTTGAACAGCCTGAAAATCTACTTTTCCGAAAAATGCAGCTACACAAGTCCCAACTACTAATCCTAATAAAATGGAAATAGCACGAATAAAACCAGTGAAAAACTTATAGAGAATTAAAATAAAAATTAAAGTGCCGAAAGCTAAAGCGATATTGTTTAAAGATCCAAAATCTTCACTACCTACGCCACCAGCCATATTATTCATAGCAACTGGAATTAACGTAATTCCAATAATCGTTACAACTGATCCTGTTACAACCGGTGGAAAGAAATGAACAAGTTTTCCAAAATATTTACTAATAATGATAACAAATAGACCTGATACTAAAATGGCACCATAAATAGCAGAAATACCATATTGTCCCCCTATGGCAATCATTGGTCCTACCGCAGTAAATGTACACCCTAAAACGACTGGTAATCCAATACCAAAAAAGCGATTTTTCCATACTTGTAAAATAGTCGCAATTCCACACATTAAAATATCGATGGAAACAAGATAGGTAAGCTGTTCACCTGTTAATCCTAATGCACCACCTACAATTAATGGAACAATGACTGCACCGGCATACATCGCTAAAACATGTTGGATTCCTAATGATGCTATTTGAATTGGTTGGTTTTTCATTGAACATCCTCCTTAAAAGTTACTTGATTATTGTTCAAGGAATCGATTTCAACTAATGATTCCACCTGATAGCCTAGTTCACGGATTTTTTGACCACCATCTTGAAATGCTTTTTCTATCACAATACCAATACCAGCTACATTTGCTTTTGCTTTTTGTACGAGCTCAATTAATCCTAATGCAGCTTGTCCGTTTGCTAAGAAATCATCAATAATTAGCACTTCATCCCCTTCTTTTATGTAATTGTTTGAAATGGAGATTGTATTTTCTTCCTGCTTTGTAAAAGAATAAACCTTTGCTGTTAATAATCCCTCTGATAATGTTAAAGATTTTCTTTTTCTTGCAAAAATAAGCGGAACATTTAGCTGAAGTGATGTCATTAATGCTGGAGCAATTCCAGATGATTCAATGGTCAACACTTTTGTAATAGCTTTGTTATGAAATCTTCGAACAAATTCCTGACCAATTTCCTTCATTAAAATAGGATCTACTTGATGGTTTAAAAAAGAATCCACTTTTAAAACAGAATCAGAAAGGACAACCCCTTCTGTTTCAATTTTCCGCTTGAGTAAATTCATATCGTACGCTCCTTTTCTTAAAATAAAAAAACCTAAAGGTGATTGTCTCAGCTAAAATGAGAGTGAGACAATGAACCTTTAGGTTATAAATAAAGGCGTCAAAACGAACCATTATCCAAAAATGAATATGACCCTTCTTTATTTGAAAAATTTGGCTTTGTAAACGATATTTTTAGAATTACATTTCGCTTCAGGCGGACGCTTTCCGCGGGCGACCCGCGAGCCTCCTCGCGAGGGTACCTCGCTGCGGGGTCTCGCCTGGCTCGCTGTTCCCGCAGGAGTCGCCGCCTTTCGCTTCATTATCATCTGTATTATAAAATTTTAACATAGCCTACACATAAAAAGGGTATACGACGCCATTAATATTTTCACGTTTCATTGCTCACTCATAGTCGAATTATTTACGGTAATTCGGTAGAAACTTGCGAGCCATATTCCCGCAATTATATGAGTGAAAAAGTCAAGTATCAAATTTTTCTATTATTATATCAATATTTTGTCAAAAAACAAACAAAATTTTGGTTAAAAATCGAATATTGATTCTTTCAAATTGATTTAATATTCGTATTATTCGATTTCGATTGACAACAGTTAAAATATTAAATATCATATGTTTAAACGTTTAATAATTTAAACATATAAACTTTTGAAGGGAGATCTATTTATGCCAAGTACTGCTCTTATTACAGGAGCTTCAAATGGAATCGGTAAGGAATTGGCCTATTTATTTGCAAAACACCAATATAATGTTGTTTTAGTTGCACGAAATGAACAAAAATTAACCCAAATTGCATCTGAACTAGAACACAACTTTGGAATAACTGCGCACGTTATTACTCAAGATTTATCTAGCAAAGAAGCAGATGAAATTATAGCTAATCAATTACATGAAAAACGTATTGAAATAGATGTTCTTGTTAACAATGCTGGGTTTGGTTTATATGGCGAATTTGCACATACTTCTCTAGATGAAGAAATAAGAATGATTCAAGTTAATATTACTACCCTTACAGCTATAACAAAAAGACTTATTCCCCATATGATTAAACGCAAAAGTGGGCGAATTTTAAATGTTGCTTCAACAGCTGCTTTTCAACCAGGACCGTTAATGTCAGTTTATTATGCAACAAAAGCTTACGTTCTTTCATTTTCTGAAGCTTTAGCAAATGAATTAAAGGATTATAACATCACTGTAACGGCATTGTGCCCTGGCCCTACAAAAACTGGATTTAGTGAACAAGCAAAATTAGGGGAATCCAAACTATTTAACCGAATGAAAGTGATGGATGTCAAAACAGTTGCTCAAATAGGATATAAAAGCTTAATGGAAGGAAAAACGGTTGTGATTCCAGGTATTCAAAACAAGCTGTTAACCTCATCTGTACGTTTTTTACCACGAAAGGTCGTAACGAAAATTGTAAGAAGTGTGCAAGACCGAGTATAATATTTTTATGAAATTGTTTAGAGAAGGGGTTTTTATATGGGGCAAAAGGCAATTGAAACGTTTCGTGCTTGTATTCCACTCTTTCAAGCGCTAAGTGACCCGTATCGACAAGATATTATTTTACTTCTAGCTGAAAAAGAAACGTTAACGGTGAATGAAATCGCTGATCATTCTACTCTTTCACGTCCAGCCATTTCACACCATTTAAAAATATTACGTGATAACCATCTCGTTTCCATTGAACAAAAAGGGACTCAGCGTTATTACTCTCTATCTCTTGATACTTCGGTTCGATTATTAAAAGAATTAATTGAAGTGGTTGAAGCTGAATGTGATCTCTAATATCCAAAATATCCATAAAAATAAAAGGGAGTTGTCCAAAAAGTACAGTCCCTTTCATTGTAAACTATATTCGGTTGATTTTATTTCAAGTGGCAGACGCTTTCCGCGGGCGTATTGTCTAGCTCCGGCTCCTAGCGTCTAGCGAACGACCCTCTCCCTTCCCTACGATAAGTCGACATCCGCTCGTTCCTCGTGGTGTCTCCTTTATCTCAGTGCGGGAGAGTCTCCCGTTCGTACGACGCTGGGCAGTCGCCTTCGCTTTTCTATCAGCCTCCTCGACTCGCCAGCTCGTCTGTGGGGTCTTCGGCTCGTGCTGTTCCCTAAAGGATAGCCGCCACCTTCACTTCAACCAATCGATTTCCATTACAGGTCCTTTCTCCTCGCTCTTTATTTTAATAACTTATCGGACAGCACCTTTTACATTTATTAAATGAAAATATCCTTTCGATATCTCTTTAATTTCGTTTTCTGACTTTTGGTTGTAAGAAATCAAAAAACACGTCGATGGCCCAGCTGATTTATTCAAATCAACTAAAGATGAGACATGCACATTAGGATCATTAACTAGCTGTTTCAATTCGTATAATACACCTTTTGAACCGATGGGGACGACTTCATAGACGTTCGGATTAGAAACAAACTGTTTAAATAATGATAATGGCGCTATTTTCTCTTGTCTATCTAACACTTCGTTTCCAACTAAAGGCTCACCTATAACGGCATATCGGGCATCATCTGGTGTTATTCCGTATTTCCTTTTTGATACATGAAGCCTTCCAATGACGATCATACCTACTGCAGATTGAATCATATGAAAATTACTTTCCGTACTTCCTGTTATTGGTAATAGCGGGATGTGAAGCTCTTGAAATAAACGGTTGATCCCCTTTTCTAATCGTTTCCACTCTTTATCCCCGATAAAATTTTGCATTACAATTGCAATCGGATTGGCTCCAACAGCCATACATTCCATCATCGCTACTCGTAAAGAAAAATAAGCAAGTGTTTCGTAGTCTACCTTGACAACATCCTGTTCTTTTTCACCAATACCTCCTGAATTGTCTGAAGCGATTACTAGCATTTCATCATTGGAAAACGGTAACATTAATACATCTCTCATGATCATGTTTCACCTTTTAGTTTTGTAATCATGTTAAAAAGCTTTGAAGATACTAATATAGCTACTAATCCATTTATTACAGATCCAATGAATAAAGATGGGATGATCGATACATAAAAAGCTTTTCCCATTAGAAAATAAAAAGGAAGTGGAGCTACAATCGAATTCAAAATAACGACAAAACTAAAGGATAAAAAGTTATGAAGTCTATCATATAAAAGACCAAAGCCCCAAACGATGACAAACATTTCCAAGGCAATAAGAAAATGAAACGCCCCTAACGGAAATCCAGCGACAAATGAAGACGCTAAATGCCCTAAAAATGCTACAACTCCTCCCTTAATTGGTCCTAATAGAATGGCAGCTATTAATGCTGGAGATAAGTCAAGAGCTACACTGCCAATAATGGCTGGAATTTTGATCATTCCTCCAACAACCGATAAAGCAATAAACATAACCATGTACGTATATTTTTTCAACGTTTCTTCCCCCTTTACTTGATACGCTCATTGATTCCATACCATATAACATCTACTCGATTGGACATATTGACAAGCTCTTGATAACACCATCCTGTAATGTCACGCCACTCTCGATGTTTCTTATCTATTGGAACAACTCCTTTCGTTATATCTGTTCCAATAACAATAAGAGTATGAGCCGTGTTCAAGGATTCCCAGATTTGCCACTTTTCTAGCAGCTCATCCCATTTTTTCTTCCAATTAGAATTCTTTGTCCATTCGTAAAAATATTGTTCAATTCCTTCAATAATGGTTAATTTACAAAAATGATTCGTATCGGTCCAATCTAATTTTTCTCTATTATTTTCGTAAGCCGAAATCCACAAATATTCATTTAGATCACTTAATTTGTAAAATTCTTTTACCCAATTTCGCTTTCCGTTAAAGGCCCCTCCTGTAATAAAATGCAACGTTTTTTCCTCCTTACTTCATCACGTTTACCAACTAACGATAAAATATCACCATGTTTCATAGAATAATCCCAAAATGTAAGATTGTTTGGCCCGTGTTGTGTTAATAACTCACGAATGGTTCCACCATGACTTATACAAACGATCTGTTTCACAGCTAGATTTTCTAAAGTACGAACCATCTTTTCCCAAGCCTGTTGGACTCTTTTTTGAAAGGTTATATAGCTTTCTCCTTCTGGTGGGGTTATTTGAAATGGATGATTTACCCACTTTTGATAATGTTCATTATGTTTTAATTCTTCATATGTCTTCCCTTCAAATTGACCAAAATTCATTTCCCTTAATTCCTTTAATAACTTTGGCTTTGCATTTGGGTAAATCAGCTTTGCTGTTTCAACCGATCGATTTAAATCACTAGAAAATACGATATCTGGTGTTTTTGGATATGTTTTTTCCTTTAATTCGAGAATCCCTTTCCGACATAAGGAAGGGTTAGACCATCCAATATAGCGCTTTTCTAAATTTTCTTTAGTTAAACCATGGCGTATAAATGTAATAACCACACGATCATCCATAAAATCGTTTCAGTCCCTTCAATCGTAGCTCCTAACGTATCACCAGTTAGTCCACCAAATGCTCTTTGAAACATTTTAAAAGCAGCCCTATAAACTGTTATGAGAAGAGTAAAAAATAAAATCAACACGAGAGAAACAGTCCTTGATATAAAAATAGAAAGGAAAAGTAAAATGATGAAATAAACGATATAAGTCCATAAGTTCTTTTTTGACAACGCTCTTGAAAATAAAAAGCCTAAGCCATCATTTTTGGCCATACGTGGCCCAGCTATTAGTAATGTTCCCATGGTCATCCTTGAAAAAATAGGAATCATAATAAGAAGAAAGTAGTCGAATATCGACCATTCTAGTAATGTTTCAAAAATAAATAAAAAGCGAAACATAAGTAAACATAACAATGATAAAACACCAAACGTTCCGATACGCGGATCTTTCATAATTTCAAGTCTTTTCGCTTGTTCCCGGTAGGAAAAATAAGCATCGCTCGTATCACACCAGCCATCTAAATGAATTCCCCCTGTTATAAAAATAAAATAAAACAATAACATAACAGATAAGGCAAACGGGGATAAAGGTATAAAGCTATTTAACAACCATAATAGTAAACTAGCGAAAAAGCCAATGATTGCCCCTAATATAGGAAGGGTTAAAATTGCATACTTTAACCGTTTTTCATCTATCGGAATTTCTTTTCGTATTGGGATAACCGAAAAAAATTGCATTGATAGAAAGAAACCATCTATAACGTTTTTCATCTTTTTTCTTCTCCTATGTTTCAATAAGTTTAATTAAATAGTCAAAATCGATATGTTTTTTTACATGTAGAGCGATTCGTTTATAATCATTCGCCTTTTCTTTTTTCACTTCTACCACGTCTTTTATACAAAGTCCTTTTTTCTCTCTTAAACGATTTAACCACTCGGATCGAAATATATCGTTTTCAAAAATATGATGAAAATAAGTACCAATAACACGTCCGTTATCTAAGGAGGCTCCGTCTATTCCAACGTCTGTCAAAATAAATGGAGATACGAAGTCATTAAAATGAGTTTTCGTTGTTCCAAGATGAATTTCATATCCTTCTACATAAGGGTTTGAAAATCCGGTTTTCGGATGTAAAAACCCGTGACTACGAACTGTTTTTTTGTTAGGAAGAAAGGTTGTAATCGAAGGTAGTAATTGAAGACCAGTTATTTCATATCCCTTATGACCTGTATCGGAACCCGCTTCATCGATTAATGTTTCAGACATCATCTGATACCCACCACAAATTCCAACAACTGTACCACCACTGTTCACATATTGTTGAACGACTTGGTCAAGCTTTTTCTCTTTTAACCATCGTAAATCGGATATCGTACTTTTCGTACCGGGTATAATAAGGGCGTCTGGCTTTCCAAATTGACTTGGATGATCCACAAAGCGAATCGAAACATCCTCTTCAAATAAAAAAGGCTCAACATCAGTGTAATTTGAAATATACGGTAACCGAATAACTGCAATGTCCAATTCTCTTTCTTCACCTTGTTTAAAACGGGAACGAATCGATAAAGAATCCTCACTATCAATCATGTGCTCATGAAAATACGGGATGACACCTAACACTTTCACACCCGTTTTTTCTTCAATCCATTTGATTCCATTTTCAAATAAAGTGATATCACCTCTAAATTTATTAATTAAAATTCCTTTCACACGTTTTCGTTCTTCTTTTGAGAGAAGTTCGAGTGTACCAACAATGCTTGCAAATACACCACCACGCTCGATATCTGCCACTAAAATGACAGGAACATCAGCCATTTCAGCGACCTTCATATTCACTAATTCCCGATCATTTAAATTAATTTCAACTGGACTTCCGGCTCCTTCAATCACGATCAAGTCATAATCTTCCTTTAGTTTTTGAAGAGCGGTCTTAATAGCTTTTTTTCCGATTTCATAAAATTTTTCTCGGTACTCTCTTCCTTCATAGGTTTCAAAGCTTTTACCGAAAAGAACGACTTCTGCACATCGATCATTTCTTGGTTTTAATAAAATGGGATTCATCCATACATTTGCACGGACTCCGGCTGCTTCTGCTTGGATCCCTTGTGCTCTTCCTATTTCTTTTCCATCCATCGTCACATAAGAGTTGTTTGACATATTTTGTGATTTAAAAGGAGCTACCTTGTAGCCTAATTCGCGAAAAAGTGCACAAAAGGCTGTAGCAATGAAGCTTTTTCCAACATCAGAGGAGGTTCCTTGAAGCATAATCCCCTTCATTGACTTCACGTTCCTTTCATAAATAGCGGTAAGCCAAATTCCATTCTGACAGCAATATCCGATTTTTTCACAATCCATTGATGACACTTTCCTAAAAGTTTCATATAAAAAAGTAATACTTCATCATGGATAACATCATAAACAACTTCATTGGAGACAATGACGAAAAGAGAGGATTTTTTCTCTATTTGTTCAATCCCATGTTGAATTTTTTCATAAACAAATTGCTGATGATTAGGATCTTTCCACCGATTATCCCCTTCTTCAACACCAATAAAAAGCTCATTGTTAATTAAATTCGTTAAACAATCAAGTAACACAATATCAGTCTCTGAGAAATGATCCGCTAACCATTCAATATTACTAGATCTCTCCCAAGTCTCCCATTTCGCAAAGCTTTTCTCTCTTCTAAGCTTGTGACTTTCGATTCTTTTTTCCATTTCCTCATCAGTTTTTTTTGCTGTTGCTATATAATGAATCGTTTTTACATACTGACTTTTCTCAATAACGTATTTTTCTGCCCATGAGCTTTTGCCACTTCTTACACCACCTGTTACGAATACGAGCATGTTTTCCTCCATTTCTCTAACACTTCAATTAAACGATTGTTTTCATCTTTCGTCTTGATCGCTAGACGTAAATATCGACCATTCAGCGGATCAAAATTATACGTATGTCTCGGCACAATCCCATGTTGTAGTAAAAATTTCATTAGTTCTAATAAATGCTGGTTATTTCTTTCACTTAATAAATAAAAATTAATTTGACTACTAGTAACATGAAAGTGTAACGAATCTAAATAAGAAAAAACACGTTTTCTTTCTTCAGCGACTAAGCTTTGAGTTTTTTGAACATGCTTTTTATCCTGAAGACATAAAACACCTATTTGTTGAGCAACAGCATTAACACTCCATTCTGGTTGAAAGACTTTTAATTTTTCAATTAACGATTCATGACAAAGAGCATATCCAAGTCGAATACCAGCTATAGCAAACATTTTCGTCATTGAGCGCAAAATAATTAAATTATTGTAGTCTTTAACATATCGAGCCATTGAAATCGGCTGTGTTGAAAAATCATAGAATGCTTCATCAATTACGACATATGTATTTTGTTGTTTTGCTTCCTCAATAATTCGTTCAAGCTCTTCTTTTGGATAGAAAACTCCCGTTGGATTATTCGGGTTACAAATAAAAATAGCATCCACTTTTTCTATCAATGAAATCAAATCTTCTGCATGTAACTCCCAGTTTTTTTCACTCGACAATAAAAAAGAAGAAACGTGACAGCTAAACGTTTCACAAGCCTTTTTATATTCAGAAAAAGTAGGTTCTACAATGAGGACTTTTTTCTCTCTTAAGAGGGCATTGGCTATTATATAAATTAATTCACTAGCTCCGTTTCCAATGAAAATTTGATTTTGATTGACACCTTCCCTATTAGAAATTAACTCTTTTAATTTCAAACAATGTGGGTCTGGGTAGTCTATCATACTTTGAAAAAACGATGACCATTTTTCTTGAATAATTGGAGGTGGACCATATGGATTAATGTTGACACTAAAATCAATTGTTTTTTCTGGCATTGATAACTTAAGAGATTGATATAAATAAGAAGGATTAGAGCCGTGCAAGGGTAGCTTCAACAAAAACACCTCCATTGATGAGCATTAAAATAAATAATAGATTCGTTCGGACCATAATAAAATTAGATTGTTCAATATGCTCAGCTTTAAGCGAGACAATTGGATCTCCGAGCTTTGCCCGATTGGAAATCATCCCTTTATATCTGTTCATACCACCAAGTTGAACCTTTAATAAGGCAGCCATTGCTGATTCCGGAAATCCACTATTTGGACTAGGATGCTTTTTGGCATCTCTTAATACAATGTGAAAACATGAACGAAGGGAAACATTTAGGTAATGAGCATTTGCCAAGATCATGAAAAAAGCTGTTAATCGACTAGGAATCCAATTTAATAAATCATCTAGCTTTGCAGAGAAAAAACCAAACTCCTTATATTTTTCACGTTTATATCCAACCATTGCATCCGAAGTGTTGACGACGCGATATAGAACGGCAAACGGAGCTCCTCCAATCAGTGCCCAAAATAGAGGTGCTGTTACCGAATCACTCGTGTTTTCGGCAACGGTTTCCACTGTGCCACGAACAATTTCACTTTCTGACAAATCGTTTGTATCACGACCGACAATATAAGAAAGCTTTAACCGCGCCTCTTTTAGATCTCCCTTTTTTAAAGGGTTGTAAACTTCCATCGCTGCTTCTTTTAAGCTTTTTTCCGCTATCATAAAGGTGATGATAACAGATTCAACCATAATTCCTACAAGTAAATGAATCTGATAGGCAAAACGCACAATAATAAACGTTATGAATACAAAAATAAAAACGGTTGTCAAAATCATAAAAAATCCTTTTATTTTTTTTCTTTGTCCATTATTCCATTTTCGTTCAAACAAGGAAATGACACGTCCCATCCACCTGACTGGATGAGGAAAATTTTTCGGATCTCCTATCCATTTATCCAATAAGTAGGCAATGACAATAGCAAATAGATGACTAATCATGTATATCCCATCTTTTCTTATAAGTTTGAATAGCTTCAATTGTACATTCGTATACACCTTTTGCAATCATTTTACCGAGCTTTGTAATGGTCCCTGCATATGGAATATTTTCACCATGCTGAGTAGCTGCAACGAGTATACTGTCTGTTGATGTTCCAGTAGCAATGGTTTTTGTCACTTTGTCCATAATTTTTTCATCATGCATGGCTTTCGTTTTTGCTTCCGTTGCTGTCATAATCGCTTGAATATAAGCTTCATCTGTTAATGAACCATTAATAAAAATCCATGTATTGATCGTTCCAGCATGAAAATGGAGCTCATGTGCATAACTTTTTGATGCATCGACAGCATTACTTACACCAGCTGTTACGACAACAACAATGGATAACTTGTCTTCTTTGATTTCTTCTATGGCGACATCCTCTAATTTAGCTGCTGTCATCATCCCAACCGTTTCTTTTGGATGAAATTGATGATCGATTAGAAATTGTGTCATTTCTTTTTCCACATCGTCACAATGATAATCTTTTGACACATGACGATTGACAAAAGTCTTATACCAACCAAAGCCAGCTCCGATTACGGCTGATGACAATGTTTTAAGCGGAACATTTGTAGATAGAGATATTATTTCTTTTGTCACGTTGATATCTTCTTTTCGTATCAAAAATTCTTCTTTTTGTTCGGATGGTGATAACATCACCTGTGGGCGAGGTAGCTCTGGATGAGGCTGCTTTTTAATAGTTGCCTCATAAACCTGTTTAATGACCTCTTCTTCTACTACATGGTTTGGCTGATCAAGTGCTTTTACTTTTCCATTTGATAGTAATAAAATTCGATCACAATACAAGCTGGCTAAATTTAGATCGTGGAAAATACTAACAACCGTTAATCCACAGCTTTTCGACCACCATTTTAATGTATCAAGTAAATTTTTTTGATGGGATATATCGAGATGATTGGTTGGCTCATCTAGTAATAGTAGCTTAGGTTGCTGGGCTAACGCTTGAGCTAAAAAAACTCTCTGTTTTTCTCCTCCACTAATTTCATGGAGCGATTTATTGGCCAAATGGGATATGCTTGTTTGCTTCATAATTTCCTGAACAATTTCTTCATCTTGATTTGTCCATTGTTTAAACAGCCCCTTTTGAAATGGGTAACGGCCAAGTGAAACGGTTTCTTTCACCGTATAATCAAATGCATGAGTTGTCATTTGAGGTAACACCGCCACTTTTTGAGCTAATCTTTTCGGTGAATAAGAAGAAAGCGGCTTATTATCTAGAATAATAGTGCCCTCACTTCTAGGTATGACCCCGCTAATGACTTTCAATAACGTTGTTTTTCCACTTCCATTTGGTCCTAAAATACCGAAAAGCTCTCCTTCTTTTACTTGAAAGGAGATGTTTTCAATAATGGAAACATCTTGATATCCAGCTGATACATTTTCGACTTTTAACATGCTATCCTCTTCTTTCTATACGTTGTCTAACTAAAATGAATGCAAATATCGGTGCACCTATCAATGCCGTAATAACACCAATCGGTAATTCAGTAGGAGATATAATCGTTCGGGCGACAAGATCGGCTAATATGAGAAAGCCAGCACCAAATATTAAGGATAATGGAAGTAAGTCGCGATGATCTGGTCCCCATATAAGTCGGTTTAAATGTGGAATGACAAGTCCAACAAAACCAATCGTTCCTGATACGGCTACAGCAGCACCTGTTAAGATGGAAGCCGCTATGAGAATCGATAGCTTCTTTCTTCTGACATCAACCCCTAAATAATGAGCCTTTTCTTCCCCAAACGATAACGCATTTAATTCATTTCCTTGCAGTAAAAGCATAAGAGTTCCGACTATAAAGAAAGGAAGAAATAAGGATATGTATTCCCATCCACGCATTGATACACTACCTAAAAGCCAGTTAATAATTTGTCTTAATTCTTCACCTGTTAAAGCTATCATTAATGAAATAATAGAACCTAAAAAAGAGCTCATAATAATACCAGTTAAAATAATCGTTTCCATTTTCATCGATCTTTCAACAAAACGTGAAAAGATAATGACAGAAAGAATGGTTAAAAAGCCAGTTAGAATACTAATAAGAGGAAGTGTCATGAAACCGAAAATGGGAAGCTGAATTCCAAAAAATAAAACAAACACAGCCCCAAGTGATGCACCTGAAGAAATGCCCAATGTATAAGGGTCAGCCAATGGATTTTGTAATAAACCTTGAAAAGCAGCTCCGGCTAATGCTAATGAAGCACCAACAAGACCTGCTAATAGTACTCTCGGCAAACGAATGTCAAGGACAATATTCATCATCATAGGTTCTGTTTTTTCACTCAATTCCGTTTGAAATAATGCATGTGAAAAAACATCCAAAATGGATGATATTGGAATGTGGAGGGTTCCAATGGAAACCCCCACTAACAATGAAAGGACAAAAAAAGTAGTAACAAAAAGATATGCAATTGTTCGATTAATTCTTGAAGATCTCTGGATAGATATATTTCGCAAGTTCTTCGACTCCTTCAACCAATCTAGGTCCTGGACGAACTACAAGGTCAGAGTTTACATCATAGACACGTTTATTTTGAATAGCTGAAACCGTCTCCCAGCCTTTGCGATTTAATATTTTGTCAGCTGCATCTGGAACATAATATCCATACGTTGTAATAATGACATCAGGATTTGCTTCAATAATCGCCTCTTCTGTTACTTGCGGCCAGCCTTCTTCCTCAATTACGTTATCCGCACGGATAATATTTAACATTTCATCCATAAATGTACCTTTTCCTGCCGTGTAGATTGTTGGTTCTCCAGATACTTCCATAAACACACGAGCTTGATCTTCCTCTTTTATATTTGCAACTTTTTCTTCAATTTCAGCTATTTTCTTTTTCATGTTCGAAACAATTTCTTCCGCTTTTTCAGAAGCACCCGTTAAAGAACCAATTGTTTCAATTGTTTTATAAACTTGTTCGAAAGATTTTGCATCTTCAACAACAAATACTTGAATACCGACATCACGTAATTGGTTTAACCCTTCCTCTGAAATATTGAGACCAGATTCATGTGCTAATACAAGGTTTGGTTGTAATGAAATAATTTTTTCAACATTAAATTCTTGACCACCAATTTTTTCTATATTTTGCACTTCTTCTTCTGGATAGTTGTCAAAATCAGACACACCCACAATCTTTTCTCCTAAACCTAAAGCAAAAACAATTTCTGTATTACTTGGTATCATCGAAACAATTCGCTCAGGATCCTCTTCAATCGTTATTTCATTACCTACTGCATCGGTAGCCGTTATCGGAAATGCTGCACTCTCCTCTGTCTGTGCTGTTTGTTGTTCATTTTGCTCTTTTGTTTCATTTGTTGCATTACAACCAGCTAAAATACCTAACAATAAAAGCAGTGAAAAGAATAGAATGTGTAGCTTTTTCATTATGTAGCCTCCTTAAAATGATAGATAAATAAAAAACATCTCCTAAAGAATAGGAGATGTTTTGAAAACGATTTTAGCCCAAATGTTGATACAACTAGGGTATATGTTAAGCCGCTTCCACACCTCCCTATCCTCGTAGGGTTTTTTGGTGCAAAAAACAGGCAGGTCTCCTGGCTTATGGTCATCGCTCCTCAGGCCTTCCCGTAAAAACAACAGTGGCATTCTCTGAGTCGCTCCCAATTACAGTGGCGGGACCGCGTTGGATTCTCACCAACTTCCCTTTTAAGTAACAGAAAAAACTGTCAACACCTGTTTTTTTATGTATGAAATTGTCACAGCTAAAATTGATTATACACGAAAGTTAAAAATTCGTATAGAAAAATTTAAAATATTTTAATATTTCCTTATTACCTTGTTTTAAGAAGCTTCTATCATAGGGGTTGCCTAAGTCCCTAAAATAGGGCAGGAGAAGAAAAAATATTCACTTTTTCATCTTGCTTTTCTATTAATTCTACATTTTTCTGTAAGTAACTGACTATGTGGAAAGCAACCAATCTAATTGACAACTGCAACATAATGAAAGGGGCTATACTTATCGAACAGCCCCTATTGAAGTTCTTTTAAATTTTCTCTAACTATTGTGCTTTTTTCTGAGATAAGGATAAATGATCCGATTGATGTCTTTCTCCTCTTTTATCATCCATATAAATTGATTTAAATAATGTTATAGACATAAAAATTAATATAAATGTGAATGGCAGAGCTGATACTAAAGAAGCGGTTTGCAGCCCTTTTAACCCACTACTGATAATTAGGACAACTGTAATAGCTGCCATCAATACACCCCAAATGATTTTTACAAGATTAGAAGGATTTAGATTTCCGTTCGTTGTCATCATCCCTAGCACAAAAGTTGCAGAATCAGCTGAGGTTACTAGAAAAATCGTGATTAGTAGAATTGAAATGATTGATAATAGAAAGTGAATCGGGAAATTTTCAAGAAGAACGAATAATGCTAATGTGACATCATTTGAAACTGCTTCACTAATTGTTCCGTTTTCAAAAAGATCAAAGTAGAGACCGCTACCTCCAAAAATCGCCATCCACACAAATGCGATAAATGGTGGAACCATCATAACACCAATGACAAATTCGCGAATCGTTCTCCCTTTAGAAATTCTTGCTACGAATGTTCCGACAAATGGTGACCAAGCAATAACCCATGCCCAATATAATACTGTCCAATCATGAACCCACGTATTTCCACTATATGGTGTCATATAAAAGCTTGCTTCAACAAAGTGTTGAAAGTAATCACCAATGGCTAGTACAAAGCTTTCTAATATAAAAACGGTCGGACCAGAAAACAGTATAAATAGCATTAATCCTATTACTAACATCATATTTAAATTACTTAGCCATTTAATCCCTTTATTAATTCCTGTAATACAAGATAGCAAATATAAAGCAAGTAATACTGCTGTTATTGTAATTTGAACTCCAGTACTCTTCGGAATCGATAGCACCTGATTTAAACCACCATTTATTTGGAGTATACCCATTCCCATGGAAGTGGCGACACCAGTAACTGTTGCAATAACTGCTAGTATATTTACAGTGTTTTTTAGAAATTTGTTTTCATTTTTCCTTTTACTTGAAAGAAGTGTTTCGCTTATTAATGAGTTTCTTTTTTTCCTAAACTGGAAATAGGCAATGGCAAGTCCAACTATAGCGAATACAGACCATTGATGAAATCCCCAGTTAAAAAACGAATATCTCATCGCAAGTCTGGCAGATTCAGAGGTCAATGGTTCAATATGATCATAAGGTGGTGAAGCAAAATGAGTTAACGGCTCTGCAACTCCCCAAAATACGATTCCAACACCAAATCCAGCACTAAATAGCATACTAATCCAGGCAAAAAATGAATACTCAGGCTTTTCATCACCAAGTCTAATCTGACCATATTTACTAAAGGCAAGGAATAGACAAAAGAATACAAAGCAGGCTACAGAAAGTAAATAAAACCATCCAAAATACGTTGTCGTAAAATTAAAAGCAATCCCAGCATACTTTTCTAAATTATTTGGGTAAATGGTCCCCCATAAAACAAACAAGAAAACAATTAGCGCTGAAACCCCAAAAACAGAATTGTAATTTTTTATAGATTTCAATCATACCACCCTTTATAAGTTTATTTTGAATTTTCAGATTTTTTGATTTAGAAAGGAGACATGTCAAAAATGACATGTTGTAAAAATAACTAAGACGACTTTTTCTCCCATTTAAAGCAAACAACTTTCGGTTCAGTCATTTCTTGTATCGCAAATTTCACTCCTTCTCTACCTAATCCAGATTGCTTTACACCACCAAACGGCATCGCATCAATTCGATAATCACTACTGTCATTAATCATAATTCCCCCTACATCCATTTCAGAAATAGCATAATATGCTTTTTCTAAGTCTTTTGTAAATATTCCAGCCTGTAAGCCGTAGTTAACATTATTTGATTGTTGAATCGCTTCATCTAAATTTTTCACTGAATAAAGAATGACTACTGGACCAAATATTTCTTCCTTTGCTATCGTGCAATGATCTGGGACATTTTTTAATATAGTAGGTGAATAAAAGGCTCCTTCTCTAGTTCCTCCAGTCAATAATGTCGCTCCCTTATCCAGAGCCTCATTGACTAATTTTTCAACTCGTATTGCCTCTTTTTCAGTAATTAATGGTCCCATATCGGTTAATTCTGATTGTTTATCACCGATGATATATTGCTTTGTTCTATCTACAAACGCTTTTTCAAATTGATAATAAATTTTTTCTTGAATATACACACGCTGAACTCCTAGGCAATTTTGGCCTGCTGCCCAAAATGCGCCTGATACCGTTGATTCAACAGCATCAGTTATGTTTGCATCCTCTAAAACAATGACTGGTGAATTAGATCCTAGTTCCATACTTATTTTTTTCAATCCAGCTTTTCGAGTTATTTCTTCACCTGCCTCAATTCCACCTGTAAAGGAAATCATTCTGATCGCTGGATGAGTAACTAAAATATCACCAATTTCTTTTCCATAACCTGTTATGACAGATAAAATCTTTTCTGGGAGTCCTGCTTCCATAAAAGCTTCTGCAAGTAATAGAGCACTCAGTGGTGTGACGGTAGCGGGTTTCACAATAATAGCATTTCCAGATGCAATCGCTGGACCAACTTTATGTGCAACTAGATTAAGAGGATCATTAAAAGGAGTAATGGCACCTATAATACCAATTGGAAAACGCATATAATACCCTGTTCGATTTTCACTTCCGATAGCCTGATCAAATGGTATCGTTTCTCCATGTATTCGACGAGCTTCTTCTGCAGACAGTCGAAGTGTATCAATACATCTATTTACTTCAGCTCTTGCTTCACGAATGGTCTTACTTCCTTCTCTAGAAATCATCCTGGCATAAGCTTCTTTTCGTCTCTCAATATAATCAGCTGCTTTATGAATAATTTTCATCCTCTCATAAACAGGCAAGCTAGCAGCTATTTTGGATCCCTCTTTTGCCTCCTCGATTGCATATATCATATCTTCTGGGGAAGCTTGAGGCACAGTATCAATTAGACTATTATCTTGAGGGTCATAAATTTCAATTACTCGTTCACGGTTGACCCACTTTCCAGCTAAAAGCATTTGTCTACCTTTCACTTTTGTTACCTTCATTACACTCACCCCTCTTTTAAACTTTTGCTAATGCTTTTTTGTGATGTATATGAAGTAAATCAATTAATAACGAAAAGCCTGTTTCAATTTTTCCTGCTCCAGCCCCGCTCAATGTAACACTACCCAATAAGTCACATTCATAATTAATGGCATTTATTGCTCCATTAATAGAAGCTAGAGGGTCTGATAAATCAAGTTTTTCTGGTTTAATAGATGCGATGACTTGGTTGTCAACCCTACGAGCCTCTGCTATTAATTTCCATCTCTTTCCTTCTTCTTTTGCTTTACGAATATCTTCTAATGTAATATTTGTTATCCCTTTACATTTAACGTCTTCTACTTTCAAAGTAGTTTTTAATACATGATTCGATAAAATAACAATTTTATATTTTGCATCGTATCCCTCAACATCACTTGTTGGATCTGCTTCAGCATATCCAAGCTGTTGCGCTTCCTTTAATGCTTCTTCATAAGTTAAATGTTCTTCTTCCATTCTTGTCAGGATATAGTTCGTTGTTCCATTTAAAATTCCTCGGATTTTCGAAATGTGATTCCCTGCTAAGCTTGTAATAGGCATTCGTAAGGCTGGTGTCCCGCTCATAACAGTACCTTCAAATCCCCAGAAAACATTGTTCTTTTTAGCTAATTCAGATAGTTCGCTATAACAAAGAGCAACCGGTCCTTTATTGGTCATAACGACATTTTTTTTGTTTTCAAAAGCTAACCGACAGTGATCGATGGCTGGCTGGCCAGTTTGAACATCCGTGTACGAAACCTCAATGATCGTATCAGCATTAGTATCTTGAATAGTCTTAAAGCTATCCCATCCTTTTATGAGCCCTTCAGTATGTGGATAATCTTCTAAATTCCCTGTTTGATTAAGGATTTCAAAAACCATATCAATATCTAGGCCATTAGGATGATAAATCGATCCTTTTTTCAAATCACAAATCGCCACAATTTTTGCTTCAAATCCCTCTTCTCGTTTTAAATAGTCTTTCTTATCTCTTAAAATTTCTGCCAGCCCTTGACCAACTACACCAAATCCTATAAAAGCAAGCTTATGCGTCATGAATTAGCTACCTCCATTCCTTGAGTTTTTATAATTGATCCTTTATCTGTTAACAGATTCTCGATTGTTTTAGTTAATATAGCTACACCAATTGGTAAGCATTTTTCATTTAGGTCAAATATAGGTGTATGCAATTCCCGATTCACTCCATCTTCCGTTGCACAACCAAGAAAAAACATGGCACTTGGAAGCTTTTGTGTCACATATCCAAAGTCTTCTCCACCCATTCCAAATGGCTTTTCATGAATTTTAAATTGAGGATATAAAGTTTTAATCGATTTCTTTATCCAATCATTTATGACCGGATCATTGTTTAATGCTGGTTCCCCACGCGTAATATTTAAAATATATGAACCTCCAAAATTCTCAACAATGGAGAATGCCTTTTGGAGTTCACTTACTAATAAATCACGAACTTCCTCTTTATAGCTTCTAATCGTCCCTTCAATGAAAACTTCTGTTGGAATAATATTACTTGCCGTTCCAGCTTGTACTTTTCCGATGCTAATAACGGCAGAATCTAACGAAGACACTCTCCTCGAAACAATACTGTGCATTGCCTGCATCACAGGCCCTAGCATCCAAATAGGGTCTGTTCCGAGTTCTGGATACGCTCCATGTCCACCTGTTCCAACAATTTTGGCGTTAAATACATCAACATTTGCCATACTGTATCCATCGTTTATTTGAACTTCCCCTACCGGAAGCCATGGACACATATGAAGAGCAATGGCTGCATCAACATCATCATATACACCAGCTTTTACTAAATATGGTGAGCCTGATAAACCGTGTTCATCTGTACTTTCCTCTGCTGGTTGAAAAATAAATTTAATAGTACCTTTCATTCTGTTTTGTAAGCGTTTACTAATCAATTTAGCAACACCTAGTACAATCGCGGTATGAGCATCGTGTCCACATGCATGCATCACCCCATCATTTTTAGAAGAAAAACAAACACTATTTTCTTCTTTAATCGGCAAAGCATCAATATCAGCTCGTACAGCAACAGTTGGTCCATCACCATTTGAAATCGTACCTATAACACTTGTTTTTAGTCCTAATCCTATTTCAACATTCATTCCTGGAATTTCATTTAACTTTTTGGTAATAAATTCAGCTGTTTGATATTCTTTAAAGCTTAATTCTGGATATTGATGTAATTGTCTTCTCCACTCGATTAGGTGGTTGAACAAGCTGTTTGCTTGTTCAACCACTGAACTATTGTTTATCATAGACCATGCCCCCTTGATAGCCATTACTTTACAGCTTGTAAATTTTCAACTTGTTGAAAAGCTTGTTCAAGATCGGCAATCAAGTCTTCGACATCCTCAATTCCACAAGAATAACGAACTAACCCTTCAGGAATTCCCATAGCTTTACGTTCTTCAGGTGTACACTCTACATGACTTGTCGTACGTGCTGGACCTACTACTGTTTCAACAGCACCTAAGTTTGCAGCTCGGTTTACATATTTTAATTTAGGTAGGAACTTTCGAACCGTATCCATTCCTCCTTTTAAGGAAAAGCTTAACATGCCTCCAAAATTTCTCATCTGCTTTTTAGCTATTTCGTGATTTGGGTGTATTTCAAGCCCAGGGTAATAAACAGATTCAACTAATTCTTTTCCTTGTAAATATTTTGCAATTTTCATAGCGTTTTCACATTGCTTTTGTACACGAAGATGGAGAGTTTTCATACCTCTTAATATGAGATAGGCAGCCATTGGATCCATTGTTGCTCCATTGATTTCGCGATAATGATAGATTTTTTGAATTAATTCTTTCGGCCCACAAACAACTCCACCTAATGCATCCGCATGGCCACCTAAAAATTTAGTTGCACTATGAATCACTAAATCGACTCCTAGTGAAAGTGGGTTTTGATTAATTGGAGTAGCAAATGTATTGTCAATAATGACAAGTGCTCCAACTTGATGACCAGCTTTAGCCATTCGTTCTATATCTGTAATTTTGACAGTAGGATTCGTTGGAGTTTCTAAATATAAAATTTTACAACCTTTGGCTACTTCTTCTTCGATTTGTTCATGGTTTCCAGTTTCACATAATACGACTTCAATGTTTTGTTGTGGAAGGAACTCTGTAAAAATTTTATTTGTTCCCCCATATGTATCTTTAATGGAAACAATACGATCCCCAGGTCTTAAAAACGTTGCAAGGGTATTGCTAATGGCCGCCATACCTGTAGAAAAGCTAGTAGCAGCTTCAGCATTTTCTAGCTCTTTAACCTTATCTTCAAAAGCTTGAACTGTTGGATTTGTATTTCTTCCATAAATATGTCCTTTTTTATTGCCAATAGCTACTTCATACCATTCGTCCATGTCTTCGTAACCATATGAAACGCTAAGGACGACAGGTACTTGTGTTGCACCATGAACCAAATATTCCTTTTCACCAGCCCAAACAGATTTTGTTCCAATCTTTAATTGCTCTTTATTCATACTAACACTCCTTACTATTTTTTGATCGTTAAGGACTTATCATGAACTCTAATGCCCATGCTTTTCTTCACTAATTCTTGATAAGCATATAAAGCAATGGCTGTATCTTGTACTCCTGTTCCTGTTAAGTCACATACCGTAATTTCGTTATTATGTTCTCGCCCAACCTTCTGACTAGATGTTAGTTGTCCCAACTCTAAAATGGTTGATTGATCCTGAATAATTCCCTCATCAATCGCATGATGTAACTCTCCAAGACGAGCACACTGTTGAATCGTGTCACAAACGACTTTATCAGCTACTTTGAAAACACTTGCTTCTAACTCTTGTTTTGTCTCAGCATCTGATCCCATTGCCGTAATGTGTAATCCAGGATGAAGCCATTCCGATTTAATTATTGGCTCATTTGATGGTGTTGTCGTTATAACGGTATCACTATTTTTTACAACTTCTTCCGCTGAATTAGTGATCTTAATTTCAACACCTAACTTTTGAGACATTTCATTGGCATATGCTTCTACTCTCTCCTTTGATCTTGAATACACTAAAACTTTTTTAAAGTTGCGAACAAGCTTCAATGCTTGAAGTTGATATCTTGCTTGACTCCCTGATCCAATTACGCCGACTGTTTTGATATTTTCTCTCGAAAGATATTTTGCAGCAATCGCTCCAGCACAAGCTGTTCGAATATCTGTTAAATATCCATTATCTAATAAAATAGATTCAGGAACACCAGTTTTTGTATTTATTAAAATCATCATGCCATTTCCACTAGGAAGTCCTAATTTATAGTTATTGAAGAATCCTGATGAAATTTTGATAGCAAACATATCTTTTCCTTTAATATAGGCTGACTTAACATCAACTTCACCGTTGTTTTCCTCTATGTCTACTCTCATAATTGGAGGCATTTTAACATGGTTATTGTTTAGATATGTAAACCCTTCTTCGATAACAAGAATACTAGAATGATTAAGTTGAATATATTGTTTAATTTCTTCTTTTGAAAAGATTAGCATCTTTTTTCATCCCCTTAAAATCAAATTACATAATACTAACATTTTCATTGACAAATAACTTTCTTGGGAATGAGGCTAAAACTTCACATCCATTTTCAGTAACCCGGAAAGACTCACTTACTTCAAATCCATGATCATCTAGCCAAATACCTGGTATTAAGTGAAAAGTCATATTTGGTTGAAGGACTGTTTTATCCCCTTTACGAATACTTGCTGTATGTTCTCCCCAATCTGGTGGATAATTAAGTCCCATAGAGTAACCTAATCTAGAATTTTTTACAATTCCACTTTTTTCAATCGTTTTTCTCCATACTTCTTCAATGTGTTCACACGTAATGCCAGGCTTAATCGCATCTAAACAAGCATTTAGTCCTTCCACAACGATATCCGCTAGCATTTTGATGTTTTCCTTCGGCTTACCGATATTAACAGTTCGAGCAAGAGGGGAATGATATCGTTTATAGCATCCTGCTAACTCTAAGATGACAGTGTCTCCCTCTTTATAACGATCATCCGTCCAGGTTAAATGTGGTGTCGAAGTTTTTTCACCTGAAGGTAATAAAGGCATGATGGCTGGATAATCACCACCATATTCTTCTGTACCTGATATTTGGGCATGGAAAATTTTTGCCGCAACATCACATTCCCGAGCTCCTGGTTGAATGGACTCTATCCCAATTTTCATTGCTTTTTCTACAATTTTAGCTGCACGTTTCATATACTCGATTTCGGTATCCGATTTGATAATACGTACCCAATTGACTAATAACGAAGCATCTTTAAACGTTGCATTAGGTAGCCCTTTTTGTAATCTTTCATAACATTTTGCTGTAAAATAATAATTTTCCATTTCAACACCGATAGTACGTCTATCTTGTCCTATTTGCTTTAAAATATCTGCAACAAAGTCCATTGGATGCTTTGTTTCAGATTGGACATAATCGTCTGGATATGAAATAATGTTGTCATGATATAACCATGTTGTTACTTTTGCACCATTTGCATCTTGCTCACGACCTATCCATATCGGTTGATCTTCGTCAATCATAATGACTAGCATTTGATGTACATAAAATGACCATCCATCGTATCCAGATAAATAATTCATGTTTGCAGGATCTGTTATTAATAGAACTTCAATTCCTTTTTTCTCCATACTTTCTTTTGTTTTTTGAATTCTTGCCTTGTATTCTTCAGTGCTGAATGTCATGATTATTCCCTCCTGGATAAAATCCATATTATCAATCGTTTTTTTATATTTTATATAAATCTAAATTTTCTGACATCTACAAAACTGTATAAAATATTGTGATATTTACTAGTCAATTTATCTAATAACATAGATATCTTCTTAATATTGAATAGAAAAGAGGCTGTTTCAAAGGGGAAGCCCCTTTTGAAACAGCCTCTTATAAATGAATTGTTGATAATTCATAATCTTTGCTTCCTTCTACACCTATTTTCCATATCTTAATACACAAATCTAGTAAAAATAGATCGTCTGGGTCAATGAGTGATAAACCGGTTAGCGACTCAATTTTTCTTAATCGGTATAATAAAGATTGACGATGTAAATTCAATTCTCTTGCCGTTTGACTCACATTTCCATGGTTTCTATTATAGGAAATAAATGTTCCTATTAAATCCATCTTTCTTTCTTCATCATATTTTACTATTGGATGTATTGTAGACATCATAATTTTTTTCATTTCTTTATTATCGGCAAGAACTAATAAGATTCGGTCAATTTTCGTTTCTTCATAAGGAATCCGATGGCCTTTTCCCTTTTTATTTCGTCCAATTTTCATAGCAACAGCCGCTTCTTGATAACTATTAGCAAAACCAGAAATTCCCTCATAAAATCCGCCAATTCCCCATGAAATCATAACTCCTGGAAGTAAATGACGTAACCTTCTTTCAACTAGATCTAAAAATTCATATGCAACTTCCTTTTTCTTATTTCCCAACGTTTCAAAGAATATGATTAAATTTTCTTGTTGAAACGTCACCATTACAGACCTTTTTAATGATTTCCCTGCATAACTGACTTCTTCTTCAATATAACGAATCATGTTTTGCTTCCAATGATGAAATGAATGATCATGTTGATGCTGTTTTGTATAAAGTTCTGTTAAATTTTCTGGATAACCAACGATGCTTACATAAGGTAAATTTAAATTATATCCTAGTGATTTTGCTCTTGAATTTGCATGTTCATCAGAGGAAAAGTGACCCTGAGCAAGCTCCCATATGAAATCACTCCTTAATCTCATTTCCGCTTCTTCTACTGCATTTTTACGGGAAAACCAAAGAGCAATAGTTGTCACTGCATGTTCTAAAACATGAACGAACTGTTTAGTTAAAACGGAATCAATTGACAAATTGTTTGGAAGTATGACAAATAAATAACCTTGTATATCATAAGATGTATGCATAACTGGTAATTGTAACAATGTATATTGGTCAATTTGTATCTTTTGAATCTTTTGTAACATTGGATGATGAGTTGTGTCACCTTGATAACTTGGAATTTTACCACTAGATAAGTATTGTGGCCAAGAGTTATTAACTAGTTGGATATGGTTACTTTTTCCGATTATTTCTCCTGCTCGATCGGTGATTATAATGGGATATTTTATGCTTTTTTCTACAAACCTAGCAATTTGACTTAAATTTGCCCCTTGTAGTATAAGTTTTAATAATTGTTGTTGAATTTTTTCTGATTTTTTTAGCTCTTCTTGCTGAAAACCATTTAATAGTTTCATAACATCTTGTACAACATCAGCAAAACGAATTTCCCAAGGCAATTCAATAATAATAAAGTTCTGTCGCTCAGCTAGTTCTAACACTTCCTTTGGTATGTCAAAAATGTGGCGACCAGTTGCCAGAACTAGTGCTGACGCTTCTGAGTCTATAATATCCTGGACAAATTGCATAAACATTTCTGGATCATGACCACAGCCAACAGCTGTACTTAACACAAACTCATTTTTCCGTACAAAATTCTCAACAGGCATTTCAATAACAGAAATCCATTCAACCTCACGATGGCTCAAACATTCTCCTGCTGATTTTACTTTAGCCGTTTTCATATTTTCCAGGTTTAATATATGTTCTACTGTTACTGTCAAGATGAAAACCCCCAACAATACAGTATTGATTAGTTATCGTATCGTTTTGTTTTTTCTGAATTATCAATATATTTTCGGGAGACTTCTAGCAATATTGATAGATCAACATTTTGACCACTTATAATAATCACAATATCTCCATTCCCACCAATATGTTTCTCTTTTAAAACAGCTGCAACGCTTGTTGCGGCTGCTCCTTCAACTACTATTCGATGATAATTAAGCATAAACCCCATACTATAAGCGATTTCTTCTTCTGTCACAAGAACTATGTCATCCATATATTTTTGTACCATTTGGAACGTAAATTGATTATCTAATCCAATACCTCCAAGCAAACTATCAGCAAGTGTATCCTTTTCATTTAAAACAACAGGCTTACCAGCTTTTAGGCTCTCATACATTACAGCTGAATGATTCATACAAGAACCTGTAACTTTAATAGTTGGGTCATTTGATTTTAATGCTAATCCAATGCCTGAAAGTAATCCTCCACCTGAAAGAGGGACTATAACATTTGTTACATTTGGTAATTCCTCTAAAATTTCTAAGCCAATTGTTCCTTGACCACTAATAACATATGGATCATCAAATGGTTCGACTACTGTTAATCCTTTTTCTTGTTGTAATTGGTAGCAGCGTTCACGGGCATCATCTTGACTACTTCCATATATTTCGACTTGTACTCCCATACTTTTTAAATTATCAACTTTTACTTGTGGAACCCGATTTGAAATACATATGACCGCATTTATACCAAGTTTCTTTGCAACATATGCTACAGCCATTCCATGATTTCCTGTCGAATATGTCGTAACACCTTGTTTTTTTTCCTCTTCACTAAGACTCAATATTTTATTAGCAGCACCTCTAACTTTAAATGCTCCAATTTCGTGAACATTTTCTAGCTTTAAATAAACATTTCGACCTATGATTTTAGATAAAATTATTGATTGAATAAGAGGTGTTTTATGTACTAGCTTAGAAATTCTTTTTCTTGCCTCCCATATATTTTGTATAGTTAAATCTTCCAATATTTTCTTTTTTTGAACCATTCTTCCCTTTTCCCTCCTTTAAAATACTTTTATCTACTTTTTTGGAAAAAGAAACAATTCTTGGTTTTGATTATATAGTTTGAATTTTCAAAAATCAATTCGTCTAATAATATCAACATTCTGGCTATTAAAATATCGTAAATTTCCCTATGTAAAGGATGAAAGGTATCGTAGCCATAGCAACAATCGTTGAAGTAATTGTCGCAATAGCGGCCCACTCTTCTTCCTTTGCATATTTTGCAAACATAACGGATGCTAAAGTTAAAGTAGGCATTGATGCTTGAATCAAAATAATAGGCTTTATGAAATCAGGTAGTTGAACAAACATGAGAAAGATTGTCACAATAAATGGTAAAATTAATAATTTAACAATGATCGGTGTTCCTAGATGTAACAGCGGAATTTTTACATGATTTCTAAAGATAAGTGGTATTATCATTCCTATATATAACATCGCTAATGGAGCAGCTATATACTTGCCAATGAAGCTGTTAATTCTTTTATGATTTCAGGTGGTTGAAAGCCTAATGATACAGATGTGATACCAAGAAAAATGGAGCATAAAGGCAAATTGATTAACGATTTTAATTGACGAATCGAAATAGATGGATAATCCTGTAAAAGAAATACGACAACTGTAAACAAAATAAAATCCATCCCCGCATCAAACACAGCACCTAATAGACCTCCAATTGGACCAAATAAACTATGACAAAGTGGAACTCCAATGAAACCAGTATTACCTAAACCAGCTAAAACTGCTGCTTGCTTTGCCTTTATGGACTCAAATCCCAACATTTTCGATATCGTCCATCCTAAAAGAATTCCTAAACAATTGATAAAAATAGAAATTAAAAAAACAGCTATAATGGTTAATAACAATTGACTGGTCATTTTGACATGAAAAAGACCATTTAAAATGATACACGGCATTGCAACATTAATAATAATGACCACTAATAATTTTCTTGCATCAGAATGAATTTTCAATCTATAGGACATAAAAGCACCGATTAGGATCGTTACAGCCATAATAAAAATCGAATGAAAAACAGGAGTTAAAGACATATGCATTCCTCTCCAACAAATTTTCTGCAACTATATATAATAAATTACCAGTAATCGATTTAATATGCTATTTGATAAAATATATAAAAGTTTTCTATTTTCATTGGACAATTTGTGTAAAAAAGAAGGAAGACCCTATTTATAGGGTCTCATATTGTTCAATAACTACTTTCTGTTACTTCTTTTTTTTGAATATGCATTACCTGCAAAGGTAACTCCACTCTTCATCAAATTCATGCAATGACAAGCTCTTTTATTTATCCTTAAAAATCGTTTTATAGACTATGTCAACAAACCGGGATTTTTATTATAAATGAATTTACTATTTTAAGGTTTATGATTTCCCCATCCCCTTTAAAAATTTCATTAACATCGTAACAGCCCGGTTAATGTCTGGGTCTTTTAATGCAGTGAGAAGCTGAAATAAGGAAGTTGATTTAGTATTGCGATGATCCATAGCTTCCTTTATTCCGTTATTGACCTTGGCTGACATCATTTGAACTTTTTCTATATCAAATGAGCCAAATAACATAATAAGGCCTGACAGATTTTTTAATGTCTTGAGATTGGGTTCTTTTTTTGCTTCTTTCACGATATTTTCTAACACTTGCTCTTTTCGAGATATAAGTGCATTAAATAATTCAAGAGCTCCAGATTCATGAAGTTTTTTCATACATTCTATCCCTTCTAGAATTGCTTCCTTATTATCAGCAAGTGCCTGTTCAATTTCGCTTAAGTTTTGTTTTCGCTTTTCTTCATTTGATAATTCCTTTTTCCTAATGGTTGTGATTGGCTTAGCCATTCTTTTTCACCTTGCTTCCTGGAAATCTATAATCATTTCTTTCCCATTTCGCCTCGACTTGAACACCAACTTGTGGATTTCTTTTTCCACGACGATGATTATTTGGCAATAATGGTGATTCACCTTTTTCTTTTAAAACAACCATTTTAACCGCAACCTCTTTATAAGCAGGGGTATTCGTATCCCGATCTGTTTGATTACCAGTTAATCGATTTATCGCCATTAGTCCATTGTCATTTAACGGAATAAACAGTTCGTTTTTTTGTACACGGTTTGTAATATGAACTCTTCCTTTCACAGCCCCATATGGCGAAATAAGTTTAATAAGTGCCCCCTCATATATTCCTCTCTCTTTCGCTAATTCTTCTGAAACTTCAATAAAAGCAGTTGGGGTTTTCCGAACAATTCCTTCCGATTTGTATGTCATATTACCTTCATGAAAATGCTCTAACAAACGACCATTATTGACATGTAAATCATATTCTTCATTGACATCATATAAATGTTCGTATTGTAAGGGATAAAGTCTTGCTTTCCCGTCTTCAAATGGAAAACGTTCTGTATAAAGAAGTGGTGAATCTGTTCCATCCTTTGCAACAGGCCATTGCAGGCTATTATAGCCCTCTAACCTGTCATAAGAAACGCCTGCAAACATTGGAGAAAGCTTTGCTGCTTCATCCATGATTTCTTTCGGATGTTGATAGTCCCAGTTAAAGCCAAGTCCTTTTGCTATTAAACAATAAATCTTCCAATCTGGCTTCGAATCTCCAAGAGGTGTTAAAGCTTGATATAAACGCTGAATTCGTCGTTCCGTATTCGTAAAGGTTCCCTCTTTTTCAAGACTTGGACATGCTGGCAGCACAACATCCGCATACTCAGCTGTTTTCGTTAAAAATAAATCTTGTACAACTAAAAATTCTATTTTCTCTAATGCTTCAGATACATAATGAATGTTGGCATCAACGATTCCCATATCTTCTCCTGTTACATAAAGTGATTTTAAGCTTCCTTCATGGATTGCCTTAATCATTTGATGATTATCTTTTCCCGGACTGTTAGGCAGTGTCACTCCCCATGTTTGCTCATACCGCGAGCGAACCTCTTCATCTGTTACCTTTTCATAGCCTGGGAAAAAGTTAGGCATGCTCCCAAAGTCACTACAGCCTTGAACATTGTTATGCCCTCTTAATGGATAAGCTCCAGTACCCGGCTTACCGTAATTACCAGTTACTAAAAGTAGATTGGAAATCGCTGTACTTGTGTCACTTCCTCTCTGATGCTGCGTAACACCCATCGCCCAACATATTGCCATCGTATTGGACCTTGCAATCATATCCGCAACTTGAATAAGTGTATTTTTCGAAATTCCGGTTATTTTTTCAGCATATTCCAGTGTAAAAGACTCAAGGCTTTCTTTATATTGTTCAAACCCGTTTACTCGTTCATGAATAAAGGATGAATCATGCCAGTTTTGGTCAATCATATATTTGGTTACAGCGGAAAGCCAGACAAGATCAGTCCCTGGTTTTGGTCTAATAAACAGGTCAGCTCTTTCTGCCATTTCATGTTGGCGTAAATCAAAAACAAGTAATTTTTGACCATACAGCTTTTGAGAGCGCTTAATTTTGGAAGCAAGTACTGGATGAGATTCCCCTGTATTAGCACCAATGATGATGACAAGATCGGCTTTTTCAATATCTGATATAGAACCAGAATCTCCCCCAAAACCAACCGTTCGAAATAACCCCATCGTAGCAGGTGATTGACAGTAGCGAGAGCAGTTATCAACATTATTCGTTCCAATCACCTGACGTGCTAATTTTTGAAGTAAGTATGATTCTTCATTCGTTGCTTTAGATGACGCAATAAAGCCGAGTGAGTCTGGACCATATTTTTCTTTCATTTCAATAAAACGTTTTGCTACATATTGAATGGCTTCATCCCATTCGACTTCCTCAAAATAATCTCCTTTTCGAATAAGTGGTTTCGTCAATCGCTCCTCACTATTCACATAATCCCAGCCAAATTTTCCTTTCACACAAGTAGAAATTCCGTTTGCAGGAGCTTCTGGTTCCGCTTCAATTTTTAAAATGTGCCTTCCTTTTGTCCAAACGTTAAAAGAACACCCTACTCCACAATACGTACAAACGGTTTTCGTTTTTTGAATCCGCTCTTTTCTAAGCTCGGCTTCTGTATCTGAAATGGCCATTAAAGATCCATAGCCTGATTCTACTTCTTTTGTTAGTTGAATCATCGATCGTAACGTACCAGGTTCAATATTCGTTAAAAAGCCTGCTTCTTTTAGCATTGATTTTTCCATTAAAGCATTACAAGGACATACCGTCACGCACTGTCCGCAATTGACACAAGAGGATTGATCAATCGGAACATCGTTGTCCCAGATGACTCGAGGGTATTTTCTTGTCCAATCAATGGATAACGTTTCATTCACTTGTACGTCCTGACAAACCTCTACACAACGCCCGCATAAAATACATTGATTCGGATCATATCGATAAAAGGAACCAGTATAATCCACTTCATAAGGTTTTGTTGAAAAAGGAATCCCTTGGTGTTCAATCCCTAACGATTGAACTGTATTATGAATGACACAATCCCCGTTGTTTTTATCACAAACGGTACAATACAATTCATGATTTTTTAAAATTTCATCCATAGCAAGCTTTTGGGCGCATTTAACATTTTCCGTCTCCGTTTCGATTATCATTCCTTCATTTATTTCAGCACTGCATGACCGAATGAGCTCACCATTTACTTCAACAATACAAGTGTCACATGTTTCAATAGGTCCTAGACTTTCATGATAGCAAACGTGAGGCACTTCAATTCCGTTTTCTATTAAAGCTTGTAATAGCTTTTTGTTTGGATTCACTGATACTTTCGTTCCATTAATCGTTATCGATATGTTACCCATTTCCCCCATCCCCTTTAAGATTTTTCGATTCGCTCATCATGGGTATAGATATTTAGTTTGTTTCCTCTAATAAAGCCGACTGTTGTGATATTTAAATCATTTGCTAATTGAAGTGCTAAATCGGTTGGAGCAGACTTTGAAAGTAAAATTCCACACCCCATTTTTGACACCTTTAGGAGCACTTCTGATGAAATTCGACCACTAAAAGCAATGACTTTATCCCCCATATAAATATTATTTTTTAAACAAAAACCATAAATCTTATCTAAAACATTATGTCTTCCTATATCAGTAAATGACTTTATCAATTTTTCATTTGAACATAAAGCACCATTATGAATTCCACCTGTTCTATGAAATATAGTCGATTCGTTTTTTAATTGTTCCATTAATTGAAAACATTGCTCAAATGAAATGATTACTTTTTTCATAACCGTTTTCGCTGTTTTCACATCGTTATAAAAATAAAATTGTCTGCTTTTCCCACAGCAGGACCCAATAAACCGTTTCGATACATTTTCTTTTAGGTTTTGTAATTTTTGATGTAATTCTACATATATAAATCCTCTTGTTTCATCAATGGAAAAGGACTTTATGTCACGAATTGAGCGTATGATTCCTTCAGAGGCTAAAAATCCAATAGCTAGCTCTTCTAGTGATGAGGGGGAACAAACAATTGTGGCAAATTCTTCTTGATTCACAACGATTGTAAGTGGAAATTCTACAACGATTTCATCCTTTTGCTGTTCAAAGATGCCATTTTCAACTTTTTGTATACTCCAAAAAGAGGTGATTGGTTGATCCATTTTTCTCTCCTTATACGAAACGATAATGTTTACCTTTTTCGACAATTTTGTGGAAAATCCTTGTTATCTTCATAAAAACAACCTTAAACATTTTTCCAATCCAACATACATATATATCATTTATCGAAATGAAAATTCCAATTTTGGAGGTTTTTTTATGATCGAAAATAAAATGAAGCTTATGCCATATTCCATTGAGTATAATTTAGAAGCTGTTTCAGAAGTTCCAGAAGGTGTACGAATCATTCAAGCCCCTGAATTATGGAAGGAAGGAATTAAAGGGAAGGATACGGTTATAGCTGTTTTAGATACAGGGTGTGATACGAATCATCCTGACTTAAAGGGACAAATTATCGGTGCTCGAAATTTTACTTCTGATGACAATCAAAATCCAAATAACGTGACTGATTATAATGGTCATGGTACTCATGTTTCAGGTATAATCGCTGGTAAAGAAAATAATCGTGGGCTTGTAGGAGTAGCCCCTAGCGCTAAACTTCTTATTTTAAAGGTGCTAGCAAGTGATCCGAAAAACCCCAAATCGGCAACAGGAAAATATGAATGGATTATTAAAGCAATCAACTATGCAATCAAACAAAAAGTGGATATTATTTCAATGTCCTTAGGCGGTCCAACTAATCATCCCATTCTTCACAAAGCCATTCAAAATGCAGTAAACCAAAACATTTTAGTCGTTTGCGCAGCAGGAAATGAAGGGGATGGAGATGGTAAAACAAGTGAATGGACGTATCCAGGAGCTTATAATGAAGTCATTTCTGTCGGTGCCATTAATTTAAGTCAGCAATCTTCCCGTTTTACAAACTCAAATAATGAAGTAGATTTAGTAGCACCTGGTGAAAAAATTATTTCGACCTTTCCAGGTGGAAAATATGCATCCCTCAGCGGAACTTCAATGGCAACCCCTCATGTATCTGGAGCACTCGCGTTAATTAAACAACAATCAAAAGAACAATTTCAGCGAAAATTATCAGAACCTGAGTTATATGCACAGCTGATTCGTCGAACGATACCATTAGGAAATGCAAAAACATTAGAAGGAAATGGTCTATTATACTTGACAGCACCTCGTATTTTATCAAGATTTGTAACACAGCAACGGAATTCTTCATTTTTTACAGGTAGAAGGCATTTCTAGCGATTATTACCTAATTAATTTAGACATCTATCGAAAAACGAGGAATAAACTATTATAAAGTCTTATTGATTTCTAAGGGGCTGTTACAATGAAAACGATTATGATTGACCCTGGACATGGCGGACTGGACCCTGGAGCAGAATATAATGGATATAAGGAAAAGGATTTTAATCTAAATATTTCTTTTAAAGTTAGAAGTTATCTTCTACAAAATTATGTGGTAGATTTATTGATGACTCGAACTTCTGATAAAACCGTTAGCCTATCAACTCGGAGTAACTTGGCCAATAGTCAAAATGTTGATTACTTTTGCTCAATACACATTAATGCAGCCGGTGGTTCTGGATTTGAAAGTTTTATCTATAATGGCCCTGTGACAAAGGATACAATCGATATACGTGCAATTATACATGAAAACATTATGAATGTAATCGGTCAGAAATATAATGTAAATGATAGAGGAATGAAACGAGCGAATTTTCACGTACTTCGTGAAACAAAAATGCCTGCTGTCCTTATTGAAACACTTTTTATCGATAACGAATCAGATCTAAAGCTACTATTAAACCCTAATTTTATTGAAGATTTTTCAGTTGCTGTAGCAGAAGGGTTAGCAAAAGCTCTACAATTACCAAGAAAAAGTCCTTCTCAAGATCCAGATGGATTGTTCAAAGTGATTGCAGGATCATTTAAGGAACGTTCCAATGCTGAACAAAGAGTAAATGAATTAAAATTAAAGCAAATTGACGCATTTATTAACTCCACTATGATGAATGGGGATGTTTTTTACCGGGTTCAAGCTGGTGCTTTCCAAAATCGTGAAGCTGCTGAAAAACGGGTTGAACAATTAAAACAAATTGGAATCAATGCCTTTATTCTATCTCCTTTTGAAGAAAGTGAATTATGGAAAGTTATCGCAGGTTCCTTTAAAGAGCGCTCGAACGCTGAAGACCAAGTCAACTTATTAAAGTCTAACCTTATCGATGCTTTTATCGTTTCAACGGTTATTAATGATGAAGTTTTTTATCGTGTTCAAGCTGGAGCCTTCCAAAGTCGAGAATCTGCAGAAAAACGAATCGAACAATTAAAACAAATTGGAATCAATGATGCCTTTATTCTTTTACCTTCTACTCAAAATGAAGAAAATGATCAAGAACCTTCTCCTCCAAAATCGGGTCACCCAACAAAAGATATAACAATTCAAGGCCACTCCATTCTATCGGGCTATTTATTAGACCATTTCGTTCAAACAGTAAATCCAAATGCACCAAAGCTTGGAGACTATTATACGGATTTAGCAAAAGCGTATCAAATTCGTGGTGATATCGCTTTTGCGCAAGCCATCCATGAAACAGATTATTTCCGATTTACTGGGATTGTAAAACAAGAACAAAACAACTACGCAGGAATTGGTGCGACTGGACCAAATGAGCCAGGAGCAAGCTTCAAAACTGAAAAAGATGGTGTGCTAGCTCATCTACAGCATTTATATGCATATGCTTCGACCAACCCACTTCCTAACGTCTATCCTATAGTAGATCCAAGATTTAATTTAGTTCCACGAGGAAGTGCAAAAACATGGAAAGAATTAAATGGAAAATGGGCTGTACCAGGAGACAACTATGGACAATTGATTTTAAAAATTTATAAAAAAATGATTGACTTTTCAAAAGGGAAACTAACAGATCATAAAGAGGAGATTAAAAAACTATTAGGTTCTTAAAAAGAGTGGATTGTCCGTAAAGTGATATTTGCGTCCTAAAATCTAAAAAAGTATGGGGCTGTCCAAAAAGTAGCGTACTTACAGGATCTGTAAGGATGATTGGTTGATTAAAGTGAAGGTGGCGGCTATCCTTTAGGGAACAGCACGAGCCGAAGACCCCACAGACGAGCTGGCGAGTCGAGGAGGCTGATAGAAAAGCGGAGGCGACTGCCCAGCGTCGTACGAACGGGAGACTCTCCCGCACTGAGATAAAGGAGACACCACGAGGAAAGAGCGGATGTCGACTTATCGTAGGAAAGGGAGAGGGTCGTTCGCTAGACGCTAGGAGCCGGAGCTAGACAATACGCCCGCGGAAAGCGTCCGCCACCGAAATAAAATCAACCAAATCAAATTCACTATGAAAGGGCCTAAAATGGACTTTTTAGACAAGGCTCATTCTTTTATTCATATGGCCGATTTTGATAGTAATAATTAGGTGAAATATATTGGTTTTTATAAGGTTTATGAAATATATGAGTGGTTGCAGGTGAAACAGGCGGTATTAACCAAATCCAATCCCCTGTCACATTTCTTCCACACTTTCCCTCTTGTTCTTCAAAATGTTGAAACTGTTGAGCCGCTGTATGGTGATCGACAATGCTTACACCATACTTTTTGAATGAATGAAGGACAGCAATATTTAACTCAATTAAAGCCTTATCTTTCCATAGTGTTCCATTTTTACTTGTATCAAGCCCCATCAATTCTGCCACTTTCGGGAGCATATTATAACGATATTCATCTGCAAAGTTCCTAGCTCCAATTTCTGTTTCCATATACCATCCGTTAAATGGAGCAGCAGTGTATTCAATCCCACCAATTTCAAGCTTCATGTCTGAAATAATGGGAACAGCATACCACTGAAGCTTCAATTCATGAAATGTATTAATCTCTGGATGAGTAATCGGAATTTCCATGATAATATCTCTTGGGATTTCAAACCATTTTGGCTCTTGGTTTTTTATTTGGATAACGAGTGGCAAAATATCAAAATTTGTTTTAGGGCCGTTCCATCCCATTTTTTCAATCGCTTTTGTTAATGTAACAGATGCTGGATCTCCGATAATGCCCATATCTGTTTTATAGCCTGCATATCTTAGTAATTGATGATTCCAAATCCGAACAAATTCTTGACCATTTTGCTTTGGATGTAAAATTGTAATTGCCGGTCGAATTTTTCCTCCATTTGTAGCAAAATCAATATGGCGACAAAGGGCTTTAAATATTTCTTCTTCCGTCAAAAGACTTCTCTCATCAAAAACATGAAGCGATTGCCAAAATAACCGTCCGATACATCGGTTACTATTTCGCCATGCCATTCTTGCTCCATGCTCTATTTCTTCAAACGTGTGCTCATAATGTCCCTTTTCTTCTATTTCCTTTTTGATTTGATTTAAACGTTCTTCTATTTTTTCTCGTTGATTAAGTTCTTGATAACAAATTTGTATAAATTGTTTAGCCTTTTCAAAGAGCTCTTCTGTATAAGCCACGATGTCCTCCTTGCCCATATTTAAATCTTTTCTTCGATTATATCACGGTGAAGCACCATTGCTTTTTTATTAAGTTTGAATGAGTTGTGACAATTTTATAAGTTTAAATCATGGAATCCCCTCTGTTCGAGTAGGTTGTAGCTATCTGAAATACCTTTTATTATACACAATTCAAATTATCATCTCTAACAGAGGAAACCACAATAGATGAATATAAACTTAGTCTGAAAAATATTTGTGAGACCGAAAGAAAATATTAACCATAACATAAATAATTGATAGTATGGACTATTGGTAAAAAATATAACATTTTGTTCTACCATTTTCCATTCAACTAACTCATCCAAACGATTAAAAGATGATTTGATAATACGTAATAATACATAAAAATATCGTATTACTTAACAAAGTTATTACAGCTAAATTTCTATATAAACCTTTTAACCTCTTCCATTTCGGAATTATGAAAAAAAGTAAGAGGACACTTAAGAACATTGACATATATGCCGTATATATAGCTATCTTTAAAACAAGAGGAAGTCCAATAAAAGCAATACTTGCTGGATCTGCCATAGTTAGGAAGCCATATCCGAACAAGAAAGTAAATAATATCGGCATGAATGATGTTATTCCAAGCAAACCCTCAGTCATCGATATCCTTTTTCTTTCTTTGATTACTTTTTTCATGAGTACGATTAGCCAAATGAAAAAGATACTAAAGAGAATAAGTAAACTAATGGTAAGTAAATTTATATGAACTTTAGGAGAATGAAGGACGTTTACCTTTTCGAAAGGTCGTCCATTTGAAAAAAGATGAGTTACTTCACCCTGATCATTCAGTTGAAAAGCTATTTTTTCTCCTGTCGTGATATGAGAGAATTCATCTTTACTCACTCGAACATATTCTTGGCCGTTTATTATGAGCGTTCGGTTATCTTCTCCTAAAGTAATTCTATATGGAGGTTGCAGAAGGAGGTTTATTTTTCCTATATCTACATGGCTATATCGAACCATTCTATACACACCTGCAAATTGATTCACTGAAGGCTCATCTATCATAACTGCTTCTACATCTACACTCTTTTTCTGAGGATAGAATGTATCGTAAAATGCATTTAATACTTCTGTTCGCCATGAACCTGCTTTCGGTCCCGTTGCAGCTAAAAAGATAGCGAGATTTCGGTCAAAGTCGAACACAATCTGAGATCTTGTACCCGCTGTGTCTCCTCTGTTATAGATAAAATGATGACCGTTCTCAACTGTGTGCCAGTAGCTAAAACCTATTCCTGGTTGAGAAGGATGATTGGTGAATTGCTGTTGGTGCATTTCCTTTAACAATGAAGGATCTAGGATTTGCTTCGAATCATACTGACCGTTGTTTAGATTCATAATTAAAAAATTAGCCATATCCTTCGCAGTAGTATATACTCCACCAGCTGGGTACATATTATTTCCATAAATCGGTTTTGGGATTAATTCTCCATTAATTAAATCATATTCCCGTACTAAATGGATATTTTCAGCAACATCATCATTCACCTTAGCTACAGTATCATTCATCTCTAGGGGCTCAAAAATATGTTGCGTCACATAATCTTCCCAAGAAAGTCCCGTTATATCTTCAATCATTAAGCCAGCTATCACAAATCCGTAATTATCATATGAAATTAATTGACCAGGATCTCTTACTCTTTTCGCTAGTTTTTCACTTAAAAACTCTCGAATTTCAAGAGTTTCTTGATAATTTTCTGTGCCTTGATCGAGTAATGGATCATCAAAACCAGACGTATGAGTTAATAAATGCTTTACTTTAATGGGTTCTTCAAATGTGTCCGGTATTTTTATGCTTGTTAAGTACTCATTCACATCTTTCTCTAAATCAATCTTACCTTCTTCAACTAGTTGCATAATGGCGGTCGCGGTAATGTTTTTGGTCAGGGATCCTATTAAAAATAAAGATTTGTTTGGTGTAATCGATTCTTGCTCCTCAATATTAGATTTACCAAACCCCTTTTCATAAATAACCTCACCATCTTTTACAACGATAATAACATTTCCCACCACTTTTTCCTTATCAATCTTTTCTTGATACACACTCTCTATCAATTTTTGAACGGAGTTTGTGGTAATCGTTTCAGCGGATACTGAGGCTACTAAAACATTAGTAAATAAAATAAAAGTTGTGATGAAAATAAACACTAATGATATAATTTTTTTCATTTGTTAGCCACTCCTTTCGCTTCCTTCAAGGTAAAAAAACAATGAAATAATTGAGTCTCGATCGTTATTTTTAATCTAAAGTAATAGTGGTAACAGTTGTAATCATATAGAGGTGATTGGACTGTTCCAATTGTGGAGTGACACCATTTTTATATGTATAGCTTACCTTTCTAAGCCAAAAAATGTGACTTCGAGTACAAAAATTTATTTTTGGATAAACATTACTTGTTTAAGCCGGATAATCATCCAATGTATCCCCTATAATTGAAAAAACGAGTTATCCTTAAAGCTTAAGGATTGTTTATCAAATAAATTAAGACATTAATGTCCACTAAATGTTTGTGTAGTTGCCTGTATTGCTTCCACAAACAACAAAGGAGTTACCACATACAAACGCCATCGATTTTCTAGCTATAAAATTTACTTATTTATTATTGCTCCTTACAATTGAAGAAAAACGTAAGCGCTCATTGAGATAAAGGAAAGAACAAAACACAGTGTGTTCGCTAAAGCGGTGTACAAACTAGGGCCTTTCACTAGGAGATAAAGGAAACTCTGACGAGTAAATGAGTCGATGTTGACTTATCGTACAGATAAAATAGGAAGTTTGCTAGCCGCTAACGCCCAGAGCTAGACGTTAACCAACTTTGAACAAATTTGTCCCAAAGTTGTAAATTTATAATTTTTATATAACAAGAAAAAGCGATATCGATTCGATGTTGACTTTTCGGTAGGAGGAGAGAGAAGACAACTAGTCGCAGAGTCCTAAAACCAAACATCGATATCTATAAATAAAGAACTTATGTCCTTAGCTTACTTAAACTCCTACTATAAAGCAACAATATTTCTGTTTTTCTTTGATTTTCATCTAAATGTTAATTCACATACACAGTTGATATAGGATATATCCTTCCTCTGTTGTATCGAAAAAAAGATTTATTATTTGTAACGTTCGGTTTGTAACCGTTTTCGTTATCGTATCATTTTATCATTGCGTTAAAGCTGTACCTTGTTGTTATTTACAAAAAACAAAATTAAGGATAAAATTTTTCCGAAATGCTACCCATTTGATTGAGGGAGGGATTTTCATTGCGAGCTGTAACAGTCAAATCAAACTATATTTCTACAAAGCTACTAGAGTTAATATATATTTTTCTAGGTTCAAGTATCGTAGCCGTTAGCTATAATCTATTTCTCCTACCAAACTACATAGCTTCTGGTGGTGTTAGTGGAATTAGTACAATTACAGAAGCTGTTTTCAACTGGGAGCCTGCTTACGTTATTTGGGGAATTAATATTCCGCTTTTAATTGCTGGTTATTTTCTTTTAGGGAAGCAGGAAACTTTAAAATCCGTTATCGGCTCACTTTTTTTACCATTTGTCGTTTTTTTAACAAAAGATCTAACACCAGCAACAAATGACCCTTTACTTGGGGCAATCTTTGGTGGAATCGGTGTCGGTTTAGGTATTGGTATTGTATTTATGGGTAACGGGTCCACTGGTGGAACAGCTTTAGCGGCGAAAATGTTACATAAATTCACGAACATTTCACTAGGAAAAAGCGTTGGAGTGTTAGATGGATTAATTGTTTTAACATCTATACTTGTTTTTGACATTCAACAAGGCCTTTATGCCCTAATTGGTCTATACACAACTAGTAAATCGATTGATTTACTTCAAACAGGCTTAAAACAAACGAAAACGTCTTTAATTATTACGGAAAAAGAAGAAGAGGTACGTCAAGCTATCTTTCATCAAATTGATCGTGGTGTAACGAAGCTGACGGCACATGGTGGCTATACAAATTCTGTTCGTCCGATGATGATGTGTGTTGTCGACCAATCCGAATTTAGTAAACTGAAGCAAATTGTCAAAAGTATTGATCCAAAAGCTTTCGTTGTTGTTATGGATTCTTCAGAGGTTTTAGGTGAGGGATTTCAAAGTTAATTTTTTGTGCCTCTTTATTGTATAAGGGGGCACATTTTATTTTTTTAATTTACTTTTGAGGATTTTCTAATCGTACATCTCTCATTCCATATTTTCGACAATTCGAATTTTTATTTCCCTGCACAACTTTTGACCCCATTTTTATTCGTACACGCTGTCACATTTCCATCATCTGTCATATTATATAGCAGGTGATGATGTTTATGAAAACATTGATAACGGCTTTAAAGGTTATTGCAAAAGTTATATTGTTTGGTAAAAAAGCATTTTTAGAAAATAATTGGCAAGAAATCTGTCGAGGATGAATAAAAATGAATCTCATTATCAATAATATATACATGCAAGACAGCTTATAGGCCATCTTGCATGTTACCCTTTTTATTATTCACCGTGTGGTGCAAATGTTTTACAATCTGTTTCTTTACTATTGCTTGCTTGTTTTCCTGAATGGCTGACTACATAAATGGCATCAGCATGACATTTGTTTCCTTGACCCCAATACTTACAGTTGTTTACTTCACAGAGAACATCTTGTGCCATCCTTTTTCACCTCCCTATAAGCACTATTATTACCATGAAAAATTGAATTCATTCGGTCATCATAATTCATTTAAATCTTGGAAAGCTAATCATGAGGTGAAAAATATGGACCAAAAATCAATTGAAGAAATTTATGAGGAATATGTTGATAAAGGCAAAAATGAAATGGCGAGTAATCAAAATATGAATAATCCTAATCAAGAACAAATTGTGGCAGTCCGAAAAAATGAAGACGGTGACCTAATCGCCTTTAAAACAAACCTTGGTCGAGAACTTGATTACGTTACCGCTTTAGAAGAAGCAAGAAATGGTAAACTAGCCAATATCGATGTATTTCATAAATATGGACGAGACATCTTAAGAAGCGAACCAGACGGAATTAAAGAAAACAATTTAGATGAGCTTCCTGAATTTTAATGAGGCCATTTAAATGGGGTTGTCCGATAAGTCCCTAATGAGAAAGAACCTGTAATGGAGATTGGTTGATTGAAATGAAGGTGGCGGCTATCCTTTAGGGAACAGCACGAGCCGAAGACCCCACAGACGAG
>Ga0180433_10000292_pt1 | contig 88186 bp, 103 predicted proteins | sample SS_ome_8_FD_132980 | JGI IMG/M metagenome (GOLD analysis project Ga0180433, IMG submission 132980) | Hypersaline lake sediment archaeal communities from the Salton Sea, California, USA - SS_1_D_1 metaG | ecosystem: Environmental > Aquatic > Non-marine Saline and Alkaline > Hypersaline >...
CCGTCTTTGTGAATCAGCTTGATCTTGCCGCCACTCACCATTCGGTGGAGTCTACGGTCGTAGTACTTCGTCGGCCTCTCGAACTCAGCGATGAGAGAGCGCACTTGCCCTTCCACCGACGAATCCCACAAAAGCTGCAACCTCGCGGGACGAAAAACGAGCTGTACTTTGGCTTTCATGCTTACTTCTCTGTAGCCTCATCGGGAGCGCCCCAATGCTCTGTGCCTCGCTCGATTGCATCATATTCGGTCATTTCTCTTTCCCTCCCTGTCCTCTGCCTCGTGCTCCGGCTCCCTTTGGGAATCCACAAAACCGAGAACGCAGCGTCGACGAGTACCACGAATCAAGTGTCCAATAGAATTCCAGTGTCCCGTAGAAGACCTACCCGCGCGTATGCGCTCGCGCGCGGAGCGGAGCTACTGGCGTAGCTCCTCGGGCGTGCACGCACGCGCCCGTAAGGCGCTAGCGCTCGATTCTGAATCGGTATGCGTTCTCGCGCAAGGAGCCCAAAATGAGGGAGGTACAAATGGCTCAGTTCAACAAAGTAGTCGCCGGCTACTACAAAACCGAAATTTTCGACGGTCGAAAGGTCTGCATCACAAACCCGGCAATCAAAATGTGGGATGGCTGCCGGCTTGGGAACCTCCCGGCTGGTTGGACTGTGTACGACGAGCGAGCGTACATGGATGAAGACAAGCGCGTGCGCAATTGGGCAGGTCGAACACGACTACGAGACAGACCCGGCAAATACATCATCGGCACGTATTCATCACTGCGAGAAGCCGCAAAGGCCGCTCGACAGTGGATCAACGACGAGGAAGCAAAAGAAATCTGGAGCATGTTTGGAGGGTGAGATGGGAGAGCGTTGGAAGATCTTATGGAGCTCTGATTGGCACGTCCGGTCGAAGTTCAAGTACAGTCCCGAAGAAGAGTGGTGGAGACTCGCCAAAAGCCTAGAATGGCTGATCGCCGCGATTGCGCGAGAGACGCCAGATATCGTGATTACTGGCGGAGACCTCGTCGACAACGCGCGAACAGTCGACTTCAAGGCGTACTCACTAATCACGAAATTCAGAGAACAGCTCAACGATCTTGGAGAGCCAAGACACATCGTCCTGTGCGGCAACCACGACATGGCCCAGGTCGGGTACAACGCGATCGACCCGATTGTGTTCACAGACCGAATCACAGAGACGAAGCTCTACATACCATACAAGAACACTGCACTGCGGATCGGGCTCGTGCCATACATGAAGGAGCCCCCAGAGAAGATGCCGTGGGACGAGCCGGTTCATATCTGTTTTGCGCACGTGGGGATGAAAGAGCTTCTCGACGGCCAGTTCGGCAAGTTCGAGTTTGATCACTTCAACGCTGACTACGTGGTGAGCGGGCACTACCATATCCCGACGACGTGCTGTCAGAACAACGTGCTCTACCCCGGAGCGCTGCTCCCTCGGCATTTTGTCGACGCAGGCGATCACCCGTTCGGAGCGCACGTCTTCAATCTCAACGTTGGCCCCATGAAAGACATCTGGGACGAAGACGAATTCACCCGGTACTGGCCTCGTTGGCAGCTTCACCATAGGGTGCTCGAAAACCCCCAAGCAGGGCGGTTCATCAAGACGACCAATCCGTCGACAGCTGAGCTGAAGAAGTGGGCAAAGCGCCCTGAAGTGTGCCTCTCCATCGAGACGGAAGACCCCGAGAAGCTCTCCAAACAGCTCGCGAAGACCAGAGCGTGGGCCGGGAAGATAGTGCCCGTCAGAGACGCTGTGGAGAGCCCGCAGGACGTCGACATCCAGGTTGGCGACATGGCCTCGGCGATCGGGGAGTACGTCAGGAGTCAGACTTCTGAGCACTGCGAAGAACTCACCGAGCTTGGTGTCCAGTTCTACGGCACGGCGGCCGAAGCTTCCACCGCACGTCAACCCTGGTCGCTGAAGAAGCTCCGGATCATCGACTTCCTCAGTGTCAAAGACGAGAGCCTCACGTTCGGCAACCGAGTGAGTGTGATCAGTGGCGAGAACCTCGACGAGGGCGGCTCGAATGGAGCTGGCAAATCTACGCTCATCGAAGCTCTGTACTGGTGCCTTTACGGAAGGCGCCTACGAGGACTGGAGTCCGTCGACGAGGTGATTCGACACGACGAAGACTGGTGCTACGTGCGTGCGAATTTCCACAACGGCGCGACAGAGATGACTGTACGTCGGTACCGCAAGAACCCGAAGCGGGGCACTGGAGTCAGTGTTCATCTTGGAGAGAAAGACGTTTCGTTTCCTACAGTCGATGCAACCAACGAAGAGATCGTGCGGCTCATCGGCATCGACCGAGACCAGTTCCGGTCCACCGTGCTCTTCTCTCGGCGCTCCGCGTTCGCGTCTGAGGAGACGGCCGGGGGTCGAGCCGAGGGTTTTCTTCGCTTCCTGGGTGTGGGGCTCGAGGGAGCCTTAAAAGCAGCTCGAACAGAGCGCGGCCAAGCTCGAGCAGTGAAAGAGCGACTGGTCAAGGAGCAACTGCAGTGGGACGGGAAGCGGCAAGGACGACTCGAAGAGCTTGTCAGTCAAATCAGTCAGCTTGACGAAAGCCTCAAGGTGCAGGACCAGGAAGAGACGCTTGGGAAGCTACTGCAGGAGAACACTGAGGCAGCTGAAACAATCCTCGAAGCGATGCCGGAATTACCAGGAGATAACCTCGTGGCGGCGCTCAAGACGAAGCGAACTGGCTTCCTGGATCGGCTGGTCAGGATTCGCGGAGAAGACAAGGCAGCAGAGGCGGAGTACCATCATGCCTCGAAGATGAACAAGCACACTGAGCAGTTCCTGAGCGGAGACATTTCTCAGTGCCCAACGTGCCGAACGCGCCTCACAGCCTCACGGGCGGATCGAATCATTCGAGAGTCCCGTGCGGAGCTCAACGCTGCCGAGGCGCGCTTGGACGCGGCGCACGCAGCGGCCTGTGCGAAGGCGACGAAGTTCCAACGGCTCCTCAAGGGAGTAGAGCAGCGCCTAGCGGCGGCCACTAAGGCTCGTACAGATCACGCGCACAGCATCCAGAGACTTAAGGATCTGAAGCGCGAAAAGAAGCAGCTACGCAAACAGCTACGATCTGTGGAAAAAGACCGGGAGGAACGGAAAGCTCAGCTTCGAGCTCTGCACAAAACTCGCATGAGCCTCAAACGCGCTACGTGGGAGCACGAACAGGAGCTTGCGGACGCTCGGCATCGGGAGAAGCTGTGCAAGTTCTGGGCAAAGGGCTTCGCTCGCAACGGGCTCCCATCGTACCTACTGATTCGTATGCTCGAGTACGCCAATGAGCGCCTGGAGCTGTACCTCGACTTGCTCGTAGGCGGAAAGATTCGAGCGCAGTTCGAGGCGATGCCGCGAGGTGTGAATTTCCACATCCAGCGCGGCGGCGTGGACATGACCTACGTCGGGCTCTCTGACGGGCAGCAGTCGTGTGTGAATCTCGCCACCCAGTTCGCGCTGCACGACGTGCAACGACTGAGCGTTGGCGGAATCAGCCTTCTCGTCTTCGACGAGGCGATCAGTCACATCGACGGTGTGCGAGCTCGAGCAGTGGTGGATCTCATTCGCGCCAAATCCGAAGCGATTGACTGTGTCCTCTTCATCACGCACCGCGAGGACATCCTGGAGGACTTCCTCGAGAGCTTCGGGACGCGACACGCGATCACGGCCAGGTATTCGGATGGAGTGACGGAGTACGTCCACGGTCGATCGTGACCCTGCGTTCCCGTGGTACGGAGGGTTGAATATGGCGAAGAAGAAAAAACAAGAGACTGAGAAAGAGTGGTCGCACCCACGAGACTTCACGTACGAACAGGTCATCAAGTCGAAGCTATCGGCTTGTGAGGGCTGTCCGATGTACGAGAAAAACGTGCGGGTAGCGCCAGAGAACGCCGCGAAGGGTACGCCCGAGGTGTTGATCGTCGGCGAGGCTCCCGGCCTGGGAGACCGCACGCGACCGTTCGCGGGGGCAGCAGGGAAATTCATTCGAGAGTGCTTCGCGAAGCATGGGATTCTCAATCAGGCCGTGCTCGACAACGTGTGCAAGTGTCGTAACTTCACTGTCGATGCAGACGGTCGGGCAAGTCTCGCCCCAGCGCATCCGGATGCGCTCAAGCAGTGCGCGAAACAGCTCCTGCGCACCATCAAGCGGTACAAGCCGAAGATCATCATCACGCTGGGAGACGTGGCGCTCAACTTCTTCATCCAGGGGCGCTCCGTACGCAGTTCCATGGGCAAGTTCTACAAGACGCGCTGGGGTTCGTTGCTTTACCCAATCATGCAGCCAGCGGGGATTCTCAGGACCGGCTCTCGGGTCGACTACGACTATCTAATGCTCGTCCTGCGTACGATGTGGAGCCGCTACGACTACACGTACGAGCCACCAGCGCTCCCCAAGGCCATCTTCGTGCTTCCGCCGTGGACTGACGACGAAATCGCGGACTACAAAGTGGTATCAGAGCGCTTCGTGGCGTCTACGAAGCACACGCTTCCTCAGACCTGGAAAGAGACTAACTACGTCACGTGGAAGCAGGCGCTCAAAATCATCCGCAGCGCAAAGTCAATCGTAGGTGACTTCGAGACGACTGGGATGGATGCGTGGCGTGAGGACGCTGACATCCTCTCTTTCTCCTTCGCAGTGAACGCGAAGGAGGCCTACGTCTTCCCCGTGTGGCAGCGGGATCTACGCAGCGGCGTGGACCGCGAGAGGCAGTACAAACTACTTTTCAAGCTCATGCGGCTATGTGAGAGAGCGCCGCTCGGATTCTGGTTTCACCACGCCGACTACGACATGTTGTACTTCGCGATCATGTTCCAGAAGCTCACCGGGCAGGAGTGGGTCTGGAAGTGTGAGCCGAAGTGCACCCTCATTCTCCACGCAGCCTTGGAGCCCAACTCCTACCACGGTCTTGAAGAGCTCTTGACCAGTGTCGGCTTTGACTCCCACAAGTACTACCTCGCAGCGCACCTGAAGGAAAAACGCGCGATTGTCGAAGCGGAGCTCGCAGTTGCTCGGTCGGAGAAGAGAAGTGAATACGTCGCCGATTTGAGAGCACTGGTGGCGGATATGAAAGACCGCAAGTACGAATATGCGGACTGGTGGATCTTGGCTCGCTACAACTGCATCGACTCAGCACTGGAGTTTCTGTTCCTACGGATCTTCCGGAAGATACTGCAGACGAAACCGCTGCTGCGCGTGTTCTGGAAGGAACACCTGAGCCACTACGGACTCACGGCGCATCACATGCAGCTCTCCGGGCTAGCACCGAATCCTCCCGCCATCGAAGAAGCGCGGCTGCTTCAGCAGGAGCGGATCGACCGCGTGGAGCAACAGCTCTACTACAATCCAAATGTGCTTCAGCTTCTCATCGAAGAGTATGGGTATCCGGTCGACGGAAAGCACACTGCAGACACGGCCGAGATGAGCCAGTTCTTCAAGTTCACATCTACCAAGCAAATGAGCATGCTATTCTTCGGCAGAGTGGTTGAGAAGAACGAAGAAGGCGAGCGGGTCATGGTGAAGTGTCCGAGCCTGGGTGTGAGCACCAAGATCTCCGCGCGCAGATACCACGGTTATGCAACCGACAAGCACGTGTTGGCTTCAATCATCGGAGCGGACTGGGACGAGGTGTGTGCAACCCACAAGTGGGCCGATCGAATCCAGGAAGGAGTCAACGAGGAAGGAGAGCCGCAGTACAAATACGAGCTCGGCGGGCGCCAGCTCATGCGTGTGTACCAACGTCTACGTGACAAGGGACTGGCGCCGGGGCGAATTCTCCCGAAGCTCGCGCCGATGTCCGCCCGCAGTGTGGCGCACGATCTCATCGAGCACCGCAACGCCAACAAGATGCTGAGCACGTACATCAACGGGCTCGAGAAGCTCGTGTGTCCAGACGGGCTCATCCGGGATGAGATCAAGGTCCACGGTACCGTCACAGGGCGCTGGTCAACGTTCCTACACACACTCCCTCGAGACGATCCGACGTTCAAGCGCCAGCTCAAGTCGAGGTTCGGAGATGCGGGGTGCATCGTCGGAGCCGATCAGAGTCAGGTCGAGGCTCGGGTGTTTGGTAGCCTTTCCGGAGACAGAAAGCTGATTGAAATCTTTCGCGAGGGGCGCGACCTCCACAGTGAAGTGGCGGCCGCCTTCGAAGATGTGGACGTAGACGCGGTAACGAAGACCCAGCGTACCGACGGCAAGGTGATTCATTTCTCCACTGTGTACGGGCGTTCGATTCATTCGCTCGCGATGGATCTTGTACAGAAGCGGGGGTACCTCTACAAGGATGCCGTGCCCTACGCCGAGCGCTTCTCGCAGTGGTACTTCGGAAACTTCGTGGATCTCACTCGATGGATTGAGCGGCTCATTCGAGACTGCATGCGGGACGGAGTCACCATCGCCTCGAACCTACAGCGTCGCAAGTACCGCAAGTACGGGGTGCGCCCGCGCAAGATCAACATGGTTCTGCTCTCTCCGTTCGGGCGGGAGCTTTGCATCCCGGCTATCACGTCGAGGGCTGAGCTCCGTCGGCTCGCCCCCAACTACGTCACACAGAGCGCGGCGGGAGACATCACCAACATCGTAACCACACGGGTCGACCGTCGGCTGCGTTCGGAGAAGTGTGAGACTCGCGTCGTGCTTGCAATTCACGATGCCATCTACACAGACGGCCCAAAGGACGAAGCTCACTTCGTCGCAGAGGTAATCACGGAAGAGATGCTGCGCACCGATGGCTATGAGAGCTGGTTACAGGTGCCTCTTGCCACTGAGATTGAGATGGGGCCTACACTCGGGGACCTACGTCCTTACTGTATGGTATGCAAAACCACATTCTCCGGAAAACAGTGTCCTAACTGTGAGTAATACCATGAACGACGACATGGCCAGAGAGACCTTGCTCTACCTCGAAGCCCACATCATCGATCACTTTGAGAAACTGATCGCACACGTCCGCGAGATGTCCGAAGAGCAGCGTCGAGAACCGTACTACGGTCCGATGTGTAGCTCAGAACTACAGAAACAACGGTGGCGTCTGTTTCTACAGGATATGGAGACAACAGTTGTAACAGGACTGCTCGCCATGCGCGACGGAATGCTCGACGCCAAAGCTCAGACGTACCAGAGACTCGTAGAGCAACGGAAGATCGACAGCGAAGACCCAACAATTCACTGAGGAACAGATGGACAGGCAGACAATCATCAGGCGCTATGCAGACGACCCTCAACGCTGTGCCGCTGAGATGCGTAAGCGGATTCAGGACGACCACATGCTCAGGGGCCCGTTTGACGAAGACCTCGATTACCGCTGTCCCGGCTACGGAGAGTGGAAGCCGGAGGCAGACGTTTGTCTCGAATGCTCGGTGAATCTCGAGTGCATTTGCAAGACGCTAGGCTTTCGACCGAAGGCAGTCTACGTTCCCCGGAAGCAGCGCAAGTCGGCGTTGAAGGATCCGTGTCCCTTCGAGCTTCAAGCGCACAGGGACGCCTTCGAAGCTGTCGAGGCTCTCGTGAAAGGTAAGCGTGTTGCTCAGACCATCACCATGTCGAATCCGGACGGAGCTCACGCGCTTCAGGCGCTCGCCGTCGTCGACGCGCTGCTCCCGGATGGTATGGACGCTCCTGCAGTCGAGTGCTACTGGAACACGGCCGCTGTGAAGCGGCTGAGCGCTCAGCGGTTCTCGGTCAACCCGAAGGCCTGGCGCGAGGCCCGTGAAGCCGCGCGTCGGCGGTGAGGCGACAGAGTCCCGGGACCAAGACCCTGCCGCCTCGCGGAACGCTCCGCCAGCCTCAAGAGGTACTCGCGCCACACGTTTTCGTCAAATGTCGCTTTTTCAAGCGGCTGCGTTCCCGTTTTGTGTCCCTAAAAACACCACAACCCAAAGGAGAAGCAGTATGGTAAAAGCGGATCTACTCGCGAAGCTTCTAGCAAAGCAGAAGCTCGAAGAAATCGCCGTCGATCAGGACGTGCTCATCGAAGAAAACGAGCGCGCAGCTGGTCTCGGTGAATCGATGCGAAAGGGTGTGGGCTGGTGGCGTGCTTTCATCGGGAAGCAGATCATCCAGCTCGCCCCCTACGCGTTCATCGACGCAGCTGGAGAGCTCAAGTTCGATTGGTGCGTCGTCTATCACTGTCACCGCGGAAAGATGGGCAACCCGTTCATCTGGGACAACGCATCTAAGCTTGTCCGAGAGCTCCGCAAGACTCTTCCCGGCTGGCAGCTCATGTGTCCGCAGGAGACCTACGGTCAGGCCTGTGTCGTGTGCGAGAAGAAGTGGGAAATTGGACAGTGGTTCGTGGACAACACTACGGAAGGGTGGAAGCACAAAGGCCTACAGGGCGTCGGGCTCTTCCCGGAACCACGCGCGATGAGCCACGTGATGATCCGTCAGCACGCGGGTGATTGGCTTCGCACCAAAGAGGGCAAAGCCTGGATCAAGGTCGAGAAGCGCAAGCTCAAGCGCGCCAACGACCCAGATAAGTGCCTCAAGCGCTTCAAAGATGGCATCGAAGAGGCAAAGGATCACGCCGAGCTCTGGTCCGATCACGTCGCCGAGAACGGAGACCAGCCGATCATGGGCGCCTTCGGCCGAGACCTTTACAAGGAGCTCGCTTCTGTGGCTGGGGACTCCGAGTACGGTGTCGGACAGATCATCTCACCGACGGCGGGACTTCAGCTCACCATCGAGATCACGATCAACCCGGACAACAGCTACAGAGATACCCGCGTCAAGGTGCACCCGAAGCGCTCTCCGCTCGTGGCAGATAAGAAGGGCAAGCCCAACAAGAAGGCTATTCGAGAGCTGATCTCTTCCCTCGCCAACCTTCGGCTCTACCGCGACTATCCCTCAGAAGAGGTAGTAGATGCGGTCCACGAGCGTCTTAAACAGCTCGAGTCTGAGCTTTGTGACAAGGACGAAGACGACAATCGCAAAGAGCGCAGAAAGGCCAAGTCGAAGGCCGCCAAAGGCGAGGAGTACATCAGCAAGGACGAAGACGAGTTCGACGACGACGACGAGCTGGATGACGACGGAGAAGACTTCGAGGAATCAGACGACATAGAGGTAGACGTCGACGAGGAAGAAGACGATCTGGAGGACGACGAAGACGACGACGAAGAAGCAGAGGAAGAAATCGACTTCGGCATGATGGGCGATGAGGAGGAAGAAGACGACGAGCTGGACGACGATGAGATCGTTGAGCGCGTCAAGAAGGCTTCAGAGAAGGTCCGCGAAGAAAAGAAGAAGAAGAAGAAGGGCGGAGTCCAGCCCACCGACGAGGAGGACGACGGGGGCAAGCCGATCTGCTTCCAGATGGACGTGTGGGATGAGGACAACGACTACTGCTCAGTGTGCATCCACGAGCCGGAGTGCGCAGATTAGGAGGCCGCATGTCACTTGGTTCGTACTACGAGAAGGCAGCGCCAATCATCGACGAGAGTCGGTGGTTGCGCACTGGCCTTTTTTGTTTTGATCTACTTTGTGGGTGGGGACTCCCCAAGAGCTCCGTCGTACAGCTCTACGGACTCACGCAAAGCCGCAAGACCACGGCGGCGATGATTCTGCTGCAAGCGGCTCAACGGGCCGGCTATGCGTGTTTCTGGTTCGACGTGGAGGGTGGGTTTCTCGACCACGTTGCGATGCTCCTCGGTGTCAGTTTCGACGAGCCGAAATTCGGAGGCAAAAAAGGAAAGGTCGGAGGCTGGTTCGGTGGCAAGAACAAAAAAACCCAGGTCGTGAAAAAACCAGGTCTGCTGATCGAAGACGGCACGGAGATCTCCACCATCGAACAGCTCTTCGAAGAAGCCGAGCGGGCGTGCAAGGCTTGCCAGCGCGGAGGCCTGCGGCCGTTCTTCGTGATCGACTCGATGACTCGGCTTACCACTGACCTCGAAGAGAAGCACAGCTACGACAACGACACGCCGATGACCCAGGCCCGCTCCCTCCGGCGAGGGTACCGGCTCTTCCTGAAACACCTGAAGGCAGCCGATGGTATCTTCGTGGTGATAGACCACCTGAAGCCGACGGGAACGGCCGGCGCGGGCTCAGCCACCGGGTTCTTCGCATCCACGTGCCTCGAATTCAAACTGCTGCACGAAGAGCGCGACGGGAAAGAGCCCGTGAGTTTTGAGGCGCTGATCGCATCGACGAAGGCCCGAAATGCTCCAAAGATTGAAGCCCCACTGAGTTTCCACTACGAGACCGGTGTCGATCTCGCCGCAGACACCTTCTTCGGGCTCGTCGAGCTTGGCATCCTAGAGCTAGCTGGAAGCTGGTACAAGCTCCCGAAGCGCTTCCCAGGAAAGGCGCGGAAGTTCCAAGGGAAAGAGAAGTGGGCTGCGTTCTACAATAGACACGTCGCGAAGCACCGCGAGTGGATCGAACTGGAGGTGGCCTTGTGTATGCACCGACGCTTCCACAGGCTTTGTGAGAGCGGAGATATCGATCCGTACGAGCACCTGGCCAAGTTTGGTGCGGACACGCTCAAGCGGGCCCGGGCACAGGAGAGGCGCATCGAAAAGAAGCTCGGGGTGAAGGTGCAGAAAAAGAGCAGAAAGAAAAAGAAGGTCGACGATGAGCTCGCTGACCTCTTCAAGGAAAAGGAAAAGGAGAAATGAGATTGCTTCTGATCGATGGAAACAATGTAGTCATTAGCTGTCACTTCGCCATGAACGATCTGCGCAACAGCGAAGACCGTTGGGTTGGCGGACTGGTCGGCTTCATGGCACGTCTGCGGTACATCGTGAAGGAGTACATCGACTACGCCTGCATCGTGACGTGGGATAGCACTCGAGCTCCATGGAGACTGGCGCTCTACCCCGAATACAAAGCCGGGCGGCCGGATCTGTCAGACGACGAGCAGGCGGGTATCAAGTGGCAGCTCCGAGAGGCGCAGCGAATCTGTCGCCTCATGGGCGTTGTGTCCGTACGGCTCCCCGGCACCGAAGCTGACGACATCATCGCCGTGCTCGCTCGAGCAGCGCGCAAGGCGATCATCTATTCGAGTGACCGGGACTTCTTTCAACTGGTGACCATCTCGAGCGGCGTGCGCGTCCACAGGACCATTCGAGACTCGATGGGCAATGACCGCATCGTCGACCCCGTGAACCTCCCAGACGTCGTGGAGAGCTCGCTCAAGGGGGCCTACCGCAGTGCCGGAGAGGTACGGCTCGGTTACGGGCTTGCGGGGGACTCCGGAGACAACGTGCCTGGGGTCTACGGCATCGGACACGGCCGCGCTTCACAAATCCTGGAGGTCTACGCGGCAATGTACGGACACAACGCAGTGGCTGTATCGCGGAAGTCTTGGCAACATGAGGGGCTCCGGGCTCTCTGTCGGGACGACCACCGAAAGACGTGGCGCAATGTCGATCACTGCTGGGACGACTTTCTGCTTTCGCTCTCGCTCACAGACCTGTGGCGGGACGACTTGCTCGAGCCAACTCAGGTCGCAACGATGCTCGATCGCATCAGGAAGACGCCCAAGGTCTTCAACGTGCGCGAGACGGTGCAGTGGCTACGATGGGTGGAGTTCCACGAAGAGCTGGAGCACTTCGGCGCGCTCGAATACATCATGAGGCACAGACGCAAGATCAACGAGCTCGACTCCGAGCTCTTCTACTTTGCACAAGAGAGAGGACTATGAAGATTGCAGAACTCGAACTACACGGAAACCTGGTGCTCGCTGAGCCGATGCCGAAGGAAGAACAGATCGGCGAGCTCTTTATCGTCGAGAACGACAACCCAGACATGCCGACGTGCAAGCTCTACAAGATCTTGGCGACCGGTCCAGGCCTGCTCAACCGGAACACTGGCGAGCTCGTCAGAGAGTGCGTGGTAAAGCCGGGAGACGTCGTGGTGCTCGGACCGATGCTGCGGGTCTCGCCGATTCGGCTGCAGGACTGCCGTGAGGGCGCGATCTTTCGAGACGACGAGTACCTCGCGAAACAGATCAGGCAGGTGCAACAGATCAGGCAGGTGCACTGATGTCTTCGAGCATTCACGTACTCTGTATCGACCCGGGTTTCGCCAACGTCGGGTGGGCGATTCTGCGTGTTTTCTCGAAGCGGGCGGTCGTCGACGACGTCGGTCTGATCGAGACATCCAAGCTCGAGAAGAAAAAGGGCGTCTTCGCCGCTGCGGATCTCACACGCCGCTCAAAGCACATCGCCAGTGAGTTGCGGCTCCTAGCCTCGACGATCGATATCCACGACTGCTCGGTCACCCCGGCCGTCTCGGCAATCTGCGTCGAGGCTTTTTCAGCCCTAAGAAGCGCAATGGCGACAGCACAGCTGTCTCGCTGTCTGGGGCTGATCGATATGCTCTCTGTCTTCTACAGGCTAAGTCTGATAGAGGTGGACCGCCGAACGTGGCAACACGCCCTCATGGGGCACAACAGGAAAGTGACCAAGAGGGATATCGCTCAGGCGGTCGAGGCCAAAATCAAGATTGGACGGCGAGCACAGCAGAGCCTGAAAGCAATACCGACGGGCACACGAAAGCCCGGGGAACCAGGAAGGAGAGAACACATTTTTGATGCCATGGCGATCGGAATCGCCTGCCTCGAATCGAATGAGCTCAAGATGGCTCAAGAACTGCTCGCTGTAAGAGATGGAGAACAGTCATGAAGACCATTCTGCTGGCTATTGCTCTCGTCTTCGGAGCCCCGGAGACAGAGCCTGAGCCACACCACTTTCTGCCGGGACTGCAGTTCGTGCTCGTGATGAACGCCAGGGCTGACCTGCCGTACGAGTACGGATGGTACACCTACCGCGCCGCACTGGAAGAGGACGTCGATCCGCTCGAGCTCGGTGCGGTTCTGATCTCAGAGGAGTCGGGACCCGATGTGGACTTCTCTGTGCAGGGAGCGCTCGCGCGCTCCTACGAGTATGATGATTGGGATCCTGATTCACTTGGCTCCTCGAAAGAGCGCGGGCTCTTTCAGATCAAACCTCGGTGGGTTTGGAGCATCAACAAGCATCGGGGGACTGACTACGTCAAGGACGACTTGTTTGACCCGGAGGTCAACGCCAGGGTGGCGGCCTACGTGGTGGCTCGTGCGAAGGAAAGTCACAAGGAACACTGCATAGGGAGGCGGTTCAATTATCATGAGTCTTTCGTGGCTCACTGGAAGTGCGCCCGAGAAGACCGCGACAACATCGACCCAAAAAATTTCTGTCGGTTCAAGCAAAAGAAGTATGAAAAATTGCTGATCAGCCTCAGCGCATTTTTCAGCCCTGATTTCAACGCTATCGGCAAGGCACACAACCAGCGCATGAAAAAGCTCAAAAAACGGCATGAGCGCTGGGTGAACCGCAAGACCCGTCGAGCGCTCCGGAAGCTCCGGAAGCTGCGGAAAAAATCTAAGACGTAAGATTCGATCGAGTTTCCTCCTGCGTTCTCGTTTTTGAGGACCCAAAATAGGAGGAAACCATGCCGAACGTAGGACCCAGTACAACCGCAACGGAGCGTGGTCTCGGCCACCACTTTTCGAAGGATCTGCCGTGGGACCGCAAGGTCTACGGAAAGGCAGGCTTTGAGCGCGGAATGTTGGCGGCCGAAGCTCTCGAACAGCTCGGCGCCAACTTCGAAGTGGCCAAGGTACCGCTCTTCTATCCGCCTGGGGTAATGCCCGAGATCGTCCAGGCGTACAACGACCCCAAGCAAGCCGACGAGCAGTGGCCTGACGAGCTCGAAGACTTCGACGTGACCTCCACAGGCATCAACGGGGTTGCGATGATTCCGAACACGTTTGGGATAGTCCGACTCAGTTTCGACGACAGTCCTGTGCACACTCCGCTCGGCGTCTCTGGAGCCCGGTACACCCCGCTGCAGAATATCGACGCCTTCAGGCCCTTCGACGAGTTTGTCGAGGCGGGAGAGCTCTACTGGGTGAACGGTGGCATGATCGGGGCCGGAGAAGTCGTCTGGCTGCTCGGCAAGCTCAAGGGGCGCATCCGGCCGAACGGAATCAGGAAGGAGCTCGTCGACAAGTTTCTCGTCGTGGTCAACGCGCACGACGGCAGCTCGAGCTATCGGGTCATGGCGACGCCCGTCCACGTGTTCTGCTCCAACTGCATCCGATGGGCTACAAAGGAAGCTCTCGCTCAGGCCAACATGCGGCACACGGCGTCGATCCACGAGCGGGCTGAGCAGATTCACAAGCTCTTTGTCAGCGCTCAGAAGGGCTTCGACACCTACCAGCAGTTTCTCAATCGACTGGCGCGCATGCGGGTCAAGCAGAAGCAGCTGATGGCCTTCCTGGACAAGTACATCCCCGGCAAGGACAAGGTCGACGAGGAGACCCAGGAGAAGGTCAAGGTATGGACGGCGAAGGCCCAGAAGCGCCGTGAGCGGCTCCAAGAGCTCTTCGAGGCGACCACAGCGGAGCGGGGCGCCGGGACGGGTGTGGCGCTCCTGAACGCCGCCACGTACGAAACAAACCACCTGCAGAGCATTCACAGCACGACGGCGCGGGAGACTTCCATCTGGACGGGCACCGGAAGTCGGGACAACGCGAACGCAGTGCGCATTCTTCGGGGGATGGTGTGAGCATCATCAGACGTAAATTCGATAGCGTGCGGGAGTTCTTGCACGCGGCTGGACAGTGGTCCGTGTTACGAGCGGACTCGCGCCGCGTCAAACGAGAACTCAGTGTGCTCGAGGGAGAGATGGAGAAGCTTGGCAAGCAGCTCCGTTGGGCCGCCGACTACGTAGCCTCGCGGGTCGAGGAGAGCTCTCCGCTGTGGACTGAGGGACAGGAGTGGCTCGAGAAGACGGAGAGGCTCCTACGGTGGCTGGAGGGCGACTGATGCCTCGCCTTGGAAGTGTCCGTGGTGCGGAGTCGTGTACCCAGTTGTCGAAGAAGTTTCCGCCGCACTTTAGAAGTTTCCGCCGCACTTTTGAGGGAGAAGGACTGAACATGAACGAAGAAACAACACCGGTTCCAAACCAGGAGCTGCGAGAACTACAATCGGCGGCGCGGAGCTGGGCGAGGCTTGAGAAGGCTCAAGAGCTGGGACTGCTCAAGGGCCTGTCGGCCACAGCGATCAGAGTCTACCTCTACTACCTCGGAGCGGAGCGCCAACACGGTCGGTCGTACTGGCGCCAGCCCCTCGATGAGGCCAGGAGCTTTCATGCCACGAAGCTCGATATGGCTGATCGCACTGTGGCCACCGCGGAGAAGAAGCTCCAGGAGGCAGGACTCATCCGCATCAAACACCATTCGTATTTCGGGCAGCAGAAGAACCGCTCTGGGATCCGTCTCGTTTCCACAGACGAGCTCGAACGTACCAACCCATCACGGACTCAAACTTGAGCTATGCCGGTTAACAGGAGGAGATCGATGGATAATAAATACAACGGCCCCGTAGTGTTAAGGCCAGATCTGATACACGAAGAAACTGGTCGCAGATGTGTTGAGCTGACCGAGGTGACCTCTGAGCTGAAGGCGGCCCTTCGCCACATCTCAGAACAGCTCCTCGACGGAAACCCGGAGGAGTATGGAGGCATCGACCACATGCACGCTGACCTGGCTCAGTTCGCGCATCTCGCCGCTGAAGGGATGGCGACAGTCAAGGACAAGAGCCAGATGACAGAGATGGTCCACGGCGAGCTTGCATTGGCAGAGCGCGATCAGGCTCGCAAGGAGCTTGCCGAGTGGAAGCGCCTCCACGCTCAGCCAATCGCTGACCCACCGGAGGCTACAGACAAGTACGTGGATGTCATGGGTGAGATGACCATATCTTTCACGGTGCAGTTGCCTGTAGAGCTTTGCCGCGAGCCAATAGCCTGCGACGACCCTGCGATAGAGGCCGCACTACAGGCTGTGTCTGGGCACATCTGCACGTACATCTGGGGCGAGGACAAAAAGCCCGCTGTGGTCTATTGCGATGTGGGCGAGCAAAATGTGGAGATTGAGAGTGACGACAGAAAGTGCTTAACAGACGAGCCGGTTAACAGTGGATCGTGTAATGACAGTGACTTAGCTCCGAAGCGCGAACGGAGTTGAACGGTGAATAATGCCAAGTGATCTACCTCACCAGGTGCTGCAGGAGGCCTCTTTTACACACCAACCGATCCAGAAGACCTCGAGGTTCACCAGATCAATCGATCCGAGGTGTCTATGTTCAGGTGATCTACCCCGGTACCGAACTGCCTCAGCTCATCGCCGGATTTCCACTATCAAAGCCAACCACGGCGCCGTCCCCCAGGTGAACGTAGTTCCCAGACGAGAGCAGCGCCTTTGGGCTCACGACGGCCGGTTGGATGATACGGTAGACCTCTGGGTCGATGGTGCCCTTGATCCCATTTCCAGCTACGACTCCGTAGTTGTCGAGGTCTGCGTTGGCAATCATCACCGCAGGCTGCACCCAGTTCCACGGATCGCGGTCACACACGAGGAGGGACAGTGTGGTATCAGCCGCGGAGTCGCACCCGGGGAAGTAGTACCGGGTCCCGTCCGAGTCCGTCACCCTGGTGCCGTCCTGCAGGAAGAACTGAATGATCGCGTCTCCCTGAACGTACGGATCGATACCGTTGGAGTTGGTCTTCCACGCCATCTGAATCTCGCCGCTTGTGTCGGTCGCGTGGGCGAGCTGATCGATGCCGGTACCGAGAATGTGGAGCGCGTCGATCGTCGTCGCTGAATGAGAGTCCCGCTCGAAGCCGATGATGACGTCGTCGCCTCTAACGAAGAAGTGGAAGCGGTGCGAGCCGCCGGACACGACAGACGAGAGATCGTATGACGTAGTGTCGGCCTGGAACAGCTCAAAGAGAAAAGCGTCGCTTGGGATGTAGCCGGCGAGATCTGGAGTGGCCGCTCCCGGGGTGGCTCCCGGGGGAAAATAGGCCACGTAGATGCAGTGGTCGGCCGAGTTCGCGTTGATGTTGAAACCCAGGTAGTTGTTCGAGGCGTCGATCATCTTGGTGGCCGCGTTGCAGCCGGCTGCCCACACGAAGGCGAGAATGGCCCCGCCAGTGTGTTCCATCTCGAAGAAGTAGGCGTCTCGTCCGTCTGCTCCGTCGATGATCTTGGTGCGTGCAGTTTTTGTCGACCAATCCGTGAAGCCCGCGAGGACAGCGATCACGTCGTCGACTACACCCTCATAGTCCGCATCTGTGAGTGACTGCGGGAGCCACGCATAGGTGTCATAGACCCAACCTCCGTCTGCCATTGGTCTCTCCTATGGGCCGACTTCAGCCATCGACTCGCCGATGACGGTACCGTTGGAGGCCGCATCCATCAGGTCGGGGAAGCTCGGCGGAACAATGGGCGTGTCGTCGCCCCAGAATATAGTACAGGTCCACGAGATGATGCCTGTGATCGGTGTGTACTCGAACGCGAACACTGGAGGCCTGGGCATGGCGTAGCCCGCGAGCTCTCCAGCATCGATGGCGGCCTGTACGTCTGCCTGAAGCGTGGTGATGTTCGCGCCCGACAAGTCTTCAGCTGTGAACGTCGGGTAGGTCGATGGCGCGGGGGTGGTCTCGTCGATCAGAGTGAGTATGAGAAGCTCGACGTAGAGCTCATCGTCGTCCTGGACTGCCACGATGGTCTTGAATGCATCGTAATCAGCGCCCGGGTCGAGGCCTGCGACCACACCGTCGATCACAGACTGGATCTGCTTCTCGTCGGTCACCTCGGCGAAGTACAGCTGCGAGTTCACCGCACCCTCCGGAGACTGAAGTACCCGAGCCTGTTCGTGTACGACGAAGGCACTGAGCTCTTATCCATCACGCTCACCGCATCTCCTGCCTCCAGTGCGAGGAGTTGATGGAAGTGGATCGACCGCTGTTCGGTGTCAAGAACGTTGTCTTCTTTACAGCGCTCGCCTTGATCTGTGCCGTTGATCCCGAACGCGAACGTGAAGTCCACTGTTCCAGCTGCGTTCCCCGAGAACGAAAGATCGCACTCGGCCTGATAGAGCCCGCGCCGTGTTACGGTGTGCGTCCCGGCTCCAGCGTTCGGCGTGATTTCGTAGTTGGTTGGAGCCGTGACCAGCGTCCAGGGCAGGATGGTCTGGAACGCCGCAATCGGGTTCGAGACGACTGGAGCTGCGCACTCCATCGTCCCGATCGCGGGCGTGAGCGGCGAGCGCTCATACTGGGTGATCGTGGGTGGGTCCACGCCGTTGTAGACTGACTTGCCGATCAGAATCTTGGTCTCGTCCGCGTCGTCGTCGAGCGTCAGTGACGTGGAGAGCTTCGGATACCAATGCCCGCTCGCGGTCTCCAGCTCGAGGTACACATAGTATGTGCCCGTGGGGACAGGAACCTGCAGCGTGTCGCTGAGCAGGTCCATGTCGGAGGTAACCAGACGGTCTCCGATGCGAGCAGCCCACACAGACGTCTGTGGAATGTCCAGATACAGCGTCCCAGCGATGTCCTCGTACGTCAGAGGCAGTTTCCAGGTCTGCGAGCCCGTCGGAGTGGGTCGGAGCCAACAGGAGCCGGGAGAGAGCATCGCGAGAAGTTGGTCTTCGGTGCGTTGATCTCTGAAACGGTTTTGCCGGTAACAGGGTTGATGTTCCCAGTTCACTGCGCCGTCGTCATAGACGCGGACTGCAGCGATTGGGATGGAGCCCGCGCGGATCTCGTCGTCCAGGTCAGGAGGAGTCCCGTCGGCGGGCGGAACGTACTGGTTTCCCATGATCGCCCGAAACTCGATGCCGTGGTGCAGTTCGTTGTAGCTCGGGTTTCCGTTGTCGTCCGTGACTGGATCGTGCTCGACGGTGGTGTAGCGCACGAGCAAGATCACCATGCGACTGAAGCCGAAGGCGGGAAGTACCGAGCCCAGTAGCGAGCCGTGCGTCGCCTCGTCAATGGGCACGGCCTTGCCCGCGCCTTCGTAGTAGACGGGCTGACCGAGAGACCACCCACGGAGCTCGCCCACAGTCACGGTGGAGGTGAGGAAGGAGAGCGTGGGCGGATCGATCAGCACTGGGTCGTCGGACTCGTTGTCGAGCATGTCCAGGACGAGACGATCAAGCCGGTTCTCAATGGCAAGCCAGATCTTTTCGAAGTCGTCTGCGTTGACGACTCGTCCGAACCAGCCCACGATTTGACGGAAAGTGGACATTACCAGGTCTCGTGCGTTGTAGATCCAATGATGTGAAACGTGATGTCGACTGCGTTGCTATCGATGCCGTACTGTACTCCCATGGTGGCGTCCCAGAACTGCATAGAAACATCGTTTCCGCCGATGCCGCTCCACCCTGCTGATCCACCCAGGAAGAGTGCTCCGCCAGAGTCTTCTGCGTAGCCGAACGGCAGCGGTTCTCCTATGATCGTGGGGAGCAGCACGATCTTAAACTGCGCCCCAACCAACGAGACTGAATCAACTCCCTGAGAGGCTTCCGGATCTAGCGTTACGCCGCCTATGCCATCTGTCTCGGCCTTTCCACGAGCAATGATCCGTGGTCCGATGGGATCTGGGTTTGTCGAAAGTGGAAAAACAGTCGGCAGTGTTCCTAGAGATCCAGTGATCACATAGAAGAGAGCAACATCGCGCACTGAGCTTTCAAAGCCCCCTCCGGCGCTCCCTCCGGGAAGTGTCTTGAAAGCTGTCCACGCTTCGAGAGGAAAGAGCGGGTCGGGCGGAGTACACGTCACAGCGTGAACAGACACGGTCGGGTCTGCTCCAGAGGCAGGATATGCCATCCGTACGACATAGGCTGTCGTGGCTAGAGGAAAGTCAATCACAGAAGCGGGGACAGTGACCTTACGGAAACCGCGCCGTCGATATTTTTCTGAGTCTCCCGATGGACCGAGATCGCCGATGCCCAGTACGATCTCTTCACCGCCCGGGAGCGTAAGGCGCCCTCCAGATCCACCGACGGCCGAAGGCGTACCGGCGACGATACCGGTCTCGTTCAGCACAATCGGCTTCATCCGGTGGCCTACGATACGACGTAAGAGCTCGAGCTCCTGAGCGAAGTCGGGTTCGTTGGTGCAGATTTCTCTTTCGACGGCCCAGATATCATCCGAACCGAAAGCCGAGTCGCCGTCGTCTCTGTGGCAAACAAGGACCGGCACAGCGCCATCATCGACGATCTCGTCGAAGATGGTCGCCATGGCAGCACTGGAGAACCAGTCGTCCATAACGGGATCGAAGTCCGCGGTGGAGCAGTAGACGCGCAACACCGTCGTGGAGTTGATGCTGTAGTACTTTACTCCGTAGATGGTGGTGACGGGATCAGCATCCACCTCGGTGTGTGCCGCAGCAATCACGATGAACTTCCGCTTCCCCGCCCCCGGAGTTGTGTCTCCTGTGGAAGTGTTCGCAGTCGCGTGTGTGGCCGAAGAGCAGTCAACCGCAACTGGAGCGTCCCAGTCCGTCGAGCGCCCGTTGATATCCAGGGCGGCGTTGGCGTTCACGTTCACGACCCAGTTCGAGCCGAGGGTCCACTCAGGCGTCCACAGGGTGCGTGCTTCGCTGGAGACGAAACGCCCTTGGATGCGCTCGATTGCGACCTTGGCTCCCTGCTGGATGTCGTCGAACTCCTGCTCAACCGGCTTGAGTTTCAGGAAGAAGCGCTTACGAGCGAAGTTACTGTTGTTCTCGTCTACTGTGACCATTACTCAGCCTCTGGTGTTCCGTCCGGCAAGATTACTCGAAGCACTGTCTCGGGTACACCGCCGATTCGTGCGCCCCCCACACAGTGTGTCCCAACCTCGAACCAATCGTCCGCGCCGATCAGTGTGTCAACTCCGACACGAGAGTACCCTATCTTCCATTCTTCCTGCGAGTCTAGTTCGGGGACCGTGTAGACAGGGATGTCGATTGCTCTGAGGAGCAGATCGACCACCCACCGCACGACAGTCATGAGCGCATCACCCGGGTCGTACGGTAGCGTGATCCAGACCTCATAAGGGAGCGTTTCGTTCACGGCGCCGCTATCGAGCGCCTCCAGTCCGATGTAGCCCTCTCCAACGACGAACTCCCCGACCTCTCCCAGTGCACCCTCGATCGCAGTGAGCGCTCGCTCCGAGAGATCTCCTGCGTTTGGCCAGTAGTCCGGTGGCGGAGTCTTGTAGTTGTGGCAGATGGTCGAGGTATCTCCACCTACCTCGGAGTCGCCCACGATGAAGCAGTCTTCGTCCTGGAACGGGATGTAGATGTCCACGACGATCCCGGTCGCAGTGTAGATGGCGAGCGGGAGCAGCTCGTAGTTGCCTTTCCACTCTCTGAACGTGGGCAGCGCCGCAAGGAAGCGGCGTAGATAGGGGACAGACGCACCCTGTGGTAGGGAGAGTCCGCGGTGGTAGGCCTGTAGACGAAGCTGATCGTCATCCGCGTCGGAAATGGAAAAGGCCTGCCTGATCGCGTCGACGAAGTCTTCCTCCCAGGTCTCAACCTCAGCTTCGATGCCCTCGCACAACTTCTGCAGATTGCCGTAGACGTCCATCTTCCGCCTGTAAGGCGAAAGAAGCTCGAAGAACGACTTTCCGAGGATATTGATCATCAGGGTGTGGCCGGGAGAAGGAGGACGTTCGCCGTGATCTTGGGGAGCTGGTACTCGCCGGGTTCGATGAAAAGGGAATCAGCGTCCGGGAGATCCACGTGATCGACACCGTCGATGAGCTCCAGTGTCGTGATGAGGTTGCTCAGGTTGATGGTGCGGCCCACATCCACGATAAAGTGGGGCTCTTCTCCGGCCACTGAGTCGAGACTGAAGAAGTTGAGCGCGGCGTTTATCACAGTGGTGTAGAGCGACGAGAGCTCATCGATGTCCAGGCCGGATGCGGCGTAGACGTAGATGCTCAGCGTTTCTTCGTAGAACTCGATCGGCGCCATCGTGATCTTTGCAGTACCATTGGTCTTGTAGGCCGCCTCGATGTCATCAGCGATGGCCTCGAGCTCTTCGGTTGTTGGTGCCGCGGAAAGGTCTACCGCTGCGAAGATGGCTACCTCGTTGGGAGCTACATAGGATAACTGGTTGCGTGTGTAAGCCCGAGCTCGAGCTGCACCGAAGAGCATTGCCGCGTTTTGGTAGTCCTCTCTGGAGACAACACCGCCGTGGATCGCCATTGTCATCGGGGCCTTGACCCTGATGACATCGACGCTCTCGTCGTCGGTGCCGCGCACAGTCTGTGCGATACTCGTGGCGGTGGCCACCATCGGATAGCCAGTACCATCCACGATGCTATCGACGATCTTGGTGATCGTTCCTGAACCGACGTTGCCCGCCGTGCCGCCCCCGTTCAAGGACGTAATTTCGATCTTCGAACCCGCTTCGGGGATGAACCCTCTGAGTCCATCGCCGAATTCCACCCAGTAGCGGCGCTTGTTCGGTAGAAGCTCAGATGCAACCACGCGGAAGACTTCCGAGGTGGGCAGTGCGAGCGCCCACGTGTTGATGCGCTCCCATGCGACGCCATCAACGTAGACCTGGATCGTCGAGGTGTCGACGATGGGGCTTACGAGCTCGTAGAGCTGTCCGGCATCTCCGGAAGAAGTGATGATCGATTCGCTCTTCGTGGTGCCGTGCTGGACCTCAACGTCTAGTGTCGTGACGCCGGCCGCCTTCACAGCGTCGTTCACCGCCTCGAAGATTTGCGGCTTGGAACCGTCAGTTGGGTCCGTGGAGAAGCGGTGGCCGGCTCGGATGAGAAACGTCTTCTCTGAGGGAGCCGTGATCCGCTCGGTGTAGTGCGCCGCTCGAGCTCCTGGCGGCACGTACCCGTAGACGTCGACGGCGTGGTCGAGGACCGACTGCGGCTCAATGGCGGTCGCGATAGAAGCCTCTCCAGCTGCGCGCACCGCCTCGACGTATAGCGAATCTCCGAGAGTCGCTACACTGTCGACGATGGCAGCGAAAAGCTCTGTGAGCGCCATCTCGAATTCGGAGACGTCCAGTCCGTAGGCGCTCGCAAGGAAGCCGATGAGCGATTGCTGGATGCTCAGCGCGTCTCTGGACTCGAGCGGGAGTTTGAATCGCTTGGCAATCATCGGCTACGTCTGTGGAAGGGTGATTTGGGTCCCGATCGGCTCTCCTGTGCGCGTGAGCACACCAAGGATGATGACACGAATCGCACGCACTGATGTACCTTGGACCCGGTTGTGAAGTGTACCAGCTTGCGCCTCGATGAGCGTAAAGCGGACGTGCTTTTCGTTGTTGACGAGCTGTGTCCGGATATCGCTCTCGATTGTAGAGAGCTTTGTACGGTCTGAAGGCTCGTCGAGGTAGTCCGGAAGGCGAGTGCCTAGCTTTGGTCTGTGGGGCCTCATACGGACGCGCTCGAGGAGGATGGCTCTGATGTTTTGCACCGCCCGAGTCTTTTCGTCAGGGCACGTGGCGAATGGTCCACGCTTCGACCCGCCCATCGGCTCGCTCAGATGAAAGTCCTTACCCAACACCAAACAGCCCCTTTAGTATGGCAGCCCCGGCACCGTCCGCGAGGATGGCGCTCCCCGCGATGTAATCTGTCGATTCGGGTCCCCCGGTCGCGGCTTGGATCACTGTAGCTACATCGTCGAGCGATTGACAATCTTCGACGAGACAGAACGCTCCCTCCAGGTCGATGTCAGCGATCAGAGCGAGCACGTGTTCGATGGTGGCGATGATCTCAGCGTAGTACTCAATCTTCAAGGCAATGGCGTCGATGAGCTCAGTTATCTCGTCCGGAGGCGAGACCGTGGCCTCGAAGCTTATCGACTGCAGGAGCTCCCGAAGCGGAGGAAAGACATCCGCCAGGGTGAAGCACTCCGTTGCGGGCTGGGCGAGCATCACTTCCGGCTCGTAGCTCTGTGGCGCATCCAGATAGCCCGTAGTCGCCTGGTCGAACAGAGTCTGCAGGGACGAGACCGCTGTCATGAGCGGTTCCGGATCCGGAAGGCCGACTGCAATCACAAAGAGAGTACACGGAGGGTTTATGCACGAAGCACTGAGCTCGAGAGACGCCTCCACCGTTTCGCTCCAGGCCGGCATGCGCTGGGCTTGATAGACTTGCTTCGGGTAGCAATGCACGACGAGGACTTCTGTGCTCAATAGCCCTAGCGGGTCGAAGGACAGCGTTTGCTCGCTCACCGAAGGGAGTAGAGCCCCTAGTACATCCAGGAGCGCAGAGATGGGCGCGAGTGCAGTCGAGACGGCTTGTGCGGCTGTCTTCACCCCGTCGACGACGGCCTCGAGAGGTCCGAGCCCCAGTTCTACGGGTTCCCACGTTCCCATCACAAGGCCTTCGTTGCAGTCGCTGCGGTGTTTTGGTGCACCACCCAAGGCGGAACGACCGGAGCGCCGAGCCCGGAGAGGATTCCCTGTACAACCGAGGCCCACGCGTCGAACTGAGTCCAGTTAGCCTCATTTGCGGCGCCGAGAGCTACCGGATCTACTGCTCCGGCCCCGAGCTTGATCTCAGTGCCAGCGAAGGTGATCGACCCTACGCACGTGAGCGTGACTGGAGAGGCGCCCATGGAGATCTGCGAGGCAGCGAGGTTGATCAGCGGGCCTTGAAGGGTGATTCCGGTCAGTGCCACCTCGACCTTCGCAAGCTCGATGAGACCAGTCGGGTCCTTCACTGCGAGGGTGATGTTTCCCAGGCCGCCGAGGGTCTCGAGTAGGATGTCTGTGAGATACGTACGGAGCGAAAATCCGCTCATGAACGTAACAGCAGCTTCGCCTGTAGTACTGACCTTCGCGTCCCCGACGATGGCAGTGAGAACGCCGTTCAGCGCCTTCGTGCGGAGGAGCCCTAGGATCGTCTTGGTGACCCCGCCTTTGATCGTCTTCGTCTCTGACTTGGCTTCGACGGTGCGCGGCCCGTTGGTCGTCTCTGAGGTGGATGCTGCGGTGCGCTCGAGCTTCCCTCGAGCTTCTTCTGTGATGTCCCGCGCCGTCGTCTTTTTCGCTCCCGAGAGCGTACGAACTTGCTTCCCGTCGACCGACTTCTCGTCGTCTCCTGCGATGTAGGCGTCGAGATTAGCGTTACGGACAGCTCGGTTGTTTTGGACGACTCCGACGACAGCAGGGTGGTCGGGGTGTCCGTTGAAAAACATGACACCGACTGTGTTCCCAACTTGAGGGGTTTTATTTTCACCACTCCCCTGTCCTCCGGTATCGTAGAAGATACGTGCCCACGGCAGATTTGAGACTGGTTCGTCTTCACGCCACACCCCCGGGACGAAGACCCGCACGCGGTTTTCGTGTTCTGGATCATCGTTGTCGCGGACCACACCCTCGAAGAGCCCGTGCAGTTTATTCATAGCGCACGCTCTCCCCGACGACATGGTAGCCGTCTGCCGTCACGTCGATCACGTCGGTTCCGATCTGTTTGGGCGGCTTGTACGGGTTGTGTGGGGGCGCTGTCCGGGCTTGTTTCGACGGTAGGTCCACAGTCGGCTTGTTGGGAGGCTTAGTCGACTCAGCACTGCCTGTGAAAGTCGCGGAGATGTCCCCTCCGGAGCCGCGCACAGAGGTGCTATCTATGAGCCAAGGACCGACGACGTCTTCGTCCATCACACCAACGATCTGTACGACATCACGCGGTCTCAGTAGCCGACCGGTTACAGTACCGGAGATCCGACGCTTGGCCCACCGTGAGAAGGTGGCCTGGTTGAAGTTACGCACGGAAAGTGACCAAGCATCCTTCAGCGGAGAACCGGCGATGAAGCGCGCTCGAGCGCCCGCTCGTTTCTCTGCGTTGGGATCGATGAGCATCTGCCCTTTGACAGCCTCCAAAAGGGCCTCGCGCTGGGTGTCCCGAAACGAGATGGCCGATTGGATTTGAGCTTCCTGCTGTACGCTCCCCGGATCGGTCGTTGCTCGAGCGGCGCCGATCCGCGCGTCGGCTTCAGCGTTTATGAGACCCGCTGCAACGAGTATGGTACGTCTATCTGCCTCCGGAAGTGCTCCCACACCTTCGGGTAGCTGCAACTGGGAATGGAGACCGACCCGATCAGCGCGGTTGGCTGCGGTGCGGCCTATCACTCGATCGTCCTGGATGATGTCTCGCTCTCCCCCGTGCAAGATATGACCGGCCGTGCTCGTGGCAGAGAAGGTCTCATCGAGCACGAACGAGTCGTAGTCCCACTCGATCTCCTGATAGTCCTTCAAGGTCTTACCGTCAGGACCGACACCTGACGATTTCGCGGCGAGCCCAGCAACGCGCGTGCGGGCCGAGTCTGTGATGGAGTAGTCGTTGAGAATGGGCGGAGACGTATCCCAGTCAGGTATGAACTCCTTTGCGTGGCACGCATAGTAGAGCTGAATGATGGGCGTGGCACCGACTTGTTTGAGAGAGTAGAGCTCAGGCTTCCGTTTGGCCTTGTGTCCGGTTGCAAGAAGAGTGGATAGGTCTTCAGATTCTGTTGGCTGTGTGGGCTGCAGTGATTCAGCGAGTTGGTTTTGGATTCCAGCGAGGCGATTTTGATTGCGAAACTTCGCGTCGTAGACGAGCGCCTCAAACTGATCGGGGGAAGCGGTCTCTAGGATTTCGGCCAGTTCTTTCTCGTAGAGCTGACCGGCGAGGAGCGAGCGCTTCATCGCGTACTTTCGGAGCTGCTCTTCTCTTCCGTTGCTCGACCACTTCATCTTGGGCAGCGACGGAGCGCCAGGCCTCGGCGTCGGTTTGAAGATGAGCGTCTTGCCATTGACAACCTGGAAGTCAAAGTCCTCGTCCTGAGCGAGGCCTTCCAGTAGCTCGCCAAGCGACGACGTGCCCGCAGATATCGTCGGGTACACGATAGCTGACTCGACGACGTCGGCCTCTAGACCGAGTGCTGCAGCAGCTGCAATCGCAACGTCTGAGGCTTTGGCGTTCGTGAACACCTGTTGAAAGCCCGTCTCCGAGAGCCCAACAGACTTGTCGACGGCTGTGAGCGTGAGTTTGAACATCCCACCCCCAGACGGAGCTCGCGTTCGGTCTTTGATGATGTAGGTGTCTTCTCTGTAGTCTCCGTCTTCGTAGCCGAAGACCCACGTGATCAGGCTGTTGCGCTTGAGCCTCGGGTCGTTGAAGATCTCGTCACTGTCGATGCCCTCGAAGGTCACCGAGAGCTGTCCAGGCTTCCCCCGCTTTTCGTTCAGCGAGACGGTCGTAGCGTCCACTCCAAGAATGTCGACTGCTGGAGTGCGCTGCGGTCCGAGGTAGACCTGGTAGTATCCGGATCCGGGAACGAGAGGCATTACGAAACCTGAAAGTCGACAGAGGCCTCTTCAAGAGACCGCTCGTGGCGGGTGAGAACTACGCGCAGGGCGTCTTGCGCGGTCGGAACCACAGGAGCTGAGAGGCTCACGTCCAAGTCGACTTCTCCTGCGCCCGACAGGTTGATGCGGCGAGCCCGTCGAATGAGCTCGAAGAGCACGTCATCAGTCAGGTATCGGATCTCGAACTGCTGCGGTAGATAGTACGTGTGGTTCCACTGCGTCGGATTTGGGATCTTGTTCCACTCGGCGATGAGCCCCCACCGCAGACCGCTGTCTCCGTAGAGACGATGCGAAACCTCCCAGAGCCGCATCGGGAAGGGAAGACGAAACTTTCTGAAGAGTGGGGAGAACTCTGGCACGGGATACGGGCGTTGCACTGCAAACGCTGCCTCTCCGCGGCGAACGAACACCGCGCCGTTTGCTAGGTCTGAGATGCGCGTGAACTTCTGCGGCATTACAGCCCCCTATAGGCGTCAGACCACTCGAAGTCAGGCTCGAACTCCTCTCCAGGCTCCGGAGAGAACGGAAGCTCTCCCAAGTCTTCGAGCTGCAAATCGTCGTTCTCGATCTGATAGTAGGGCTCCAGCTCGTCCCACGCTGGATCCCAATCCGGATCAACGCCCACCGCAGGGTCGGCCGGAGGAACGGGATCCCAACTGCTGAGAAGGTTCCCTCCGGAGCGCACCGAGAGGGCATCGAGGATATCGGAGCCCTGCGCTTCTACAAAAGAGAGCGAGACCATTGCAACACGCGGGTGAAGCTCTTCTGTGGTGAAGCTCCCCCACACGACGTTCATGTCGCGGATGATGACAGGGAGCGAGAAGAGGCGCCCGAGGTTGAGCAACACAGGCGTGATTCGCTTCCGGCCGGTTGCCTCGTGCACGACCCTGGGGCACGACAGAGACGCGATCCAGTTGACTTGGCGCTTCACCCAGTCCGTGTTCTTTGTCTTTCGATCGACGGCGTAGAAACTGAGGTCGAAGGAGATGGTGCGGTCGCCACTGGCGTTGGCGCCGATGCGCGGAGTAGAAAAGCCGGGGATGGGCACTGAGCGGACCACGGCGCTTCTTCGGTCGTTGATCTGCTTCGGCGCGTGCTGCATCTCGAGCGTGTCGCCGGCGTACAGATCCTTGATGAAACACAAGGAGCGCTGCATGACGTGTTCGCTGAGTCTCTCGTTGTTGATCGGCATCGCTACCTCATGCTGTTGTGGCCGCGATCAAGGTTGAGCTGTCCTGCCAGCGATTCGTGCCCTGAAGAGCCCGGTCCGCCCGAGCCCGGAATCTGCCGGATGAGGTCGTTCCCGTTTTCAGTCAGCCCCAACTGTTTCATCATGAGCTCATTGTTCTTCCTCGACTCCCCGAGCAGTTTGCGTAGTTCGTCGGTCGACTCTTTGTTCTGTTCGGCGACGTACTTTGAGAGCTTTTCGTTGTCCTCTGCTGTGGTTTCAGGGCCTTTACCTATCTCCTGTGCGCGCTTCCATGCTCTTTTGGATCCCCACGCGATTTCACCTCCAGCTTCTTCATCTCCTCCTGTGATCCAGTTGAGCGCCTTGTAGCCCGGGATCACCGTCTCGAAGAAAGTCTTCGCTGCGGAGCTTCCCATCTCAATCTTATCGGTGAAGCTGTCCCACCAGGCAAATGCGCTACCGAGAGCCGTCTCGCTGAACCAGTCCCTGATGCTCTTACCGAGTGAATCAATGGATTCCCAGAGAGCGTCTGAGGTTTCCGAAATGACGGTAAATGCCTCAGCAACTTTGCCTAGCGAGCCTCCGGTGATCCACGTCACCTTTTCGAATAGCCAGGCGAAGGCACGAGCGATCATCGACACGCCCTGAGCGAGCTTTATGACGGGATCGAGCAATCGACGAACCACGCTCTCGACGAGAGACATTTCGCTGTCTGACGACCGGAGCATATCGATCATCGGCCCGAAGTGCGACGTCAGGACGGTCCAGATTGAATCGAGAGCACCCCACGCGTTCTGAAGACCTTCCCAGAAGTCAGAAAAAGCCTTCCCGAGATGTTCGTATAGGATGGCTCCCACCTCCATCCCTACCTCGACGACAGCGCCCATGCCTTCTCGGATGATATCGAGCACCGGCTTGATGCGACTGTAGACCTCATTCGCGACGTTGAGCACCCTGGTGACGAAGCCCATGAACTGGGTCGCCTTCTCGATAATCCAATCGACTCCGGCCTTGGCGACTTCGACGGGGTCTGAAAGGTCTAGCCCTTCAAACATCCCGCCGAAGATGTTTTTCAGTCCACCGACCTGCATGTCGAAGATGTTTTGTATCGCCTCCAGAAGTGGGCTGAGCATCTTCGAGAAGGGCTCGATGAGCAGAGGTGCTTTGGTGCCAATGTACTCGAAGAGCTCTGTCGCGCCTTCTTTGATCTTTCCGAACCAGGAGCCGATTTCGATCACGACGTCGAGCGTGCCATCTCGCCTGAGCTTGTCCGCAAGCTCAGAATCGATAGAGGCCATTCCATTCGAGAACGACGTGACTACCTGCCAGACGCCTTGTATCCCTCGCGTGAGCTTTCGTAGCTCTTCGCCGATACCTGAGAGGTTGTTCTCCCACGCGTAGTACAACCCGTATCCAGCCGCTGCGAGGAGACCCACAACGGCGAGGAGCCCACTGAAGCCTACAATCACGGGCAAGCTCGCGCTCATGATGCTCGGGAGCACCTGCACACCGAGCATGGCGAGGTTTGTCACAAGCCCCAACGACTTGCCTGCGCCGAGCGTCAACGCGGATGCAATGGTCGCGATGACGAAGCCGACCTCGACCAGTCTCGGGTGTTCGCGCGTGAGCTCGACGAAACGGTTCACCAGTTCGGTCGCCCGCAAACTTGCTCGGCCGATCATGGCACCCAGTCGCTCGAAGGAACCCCGCAGCTCTTCAACGAACTTCTTGTCCTCACTCATGCGGGTCAGCATGTCGAGGACGCCCGTCTTCTCGTCGTTCATGAGCGCTGGAGTGAGACCGGCGACGAGACCCTCACCGACGAGACCAAGTAGGTTCTGCTTGATGTCACCGATGTTTTGCATCACCTGGTACCAGTTCTTCTCCGCAGCCTTCCCAGCTCCACCGTAGACGCGGGCGATAATGCCGAAGATGACATCTGCGCGCTCCTGAGCCGTCTTGGCGGCCTTGAACGCGCGGGTCTCCGCCTCGTTCTGCACCCCATCAAAGAGCGCGCGGAAGTTGCGCATTTGGCCCTGGATCGCCATCGGGAAGTGGCGGCCCATGATCATGTGGGGATCCTGCGCACTCTCCGCGAGAAGATCGTTCACCAGCTCCAGACCCGTGATCTGGGTCTTCTGCATCTTCCCCGCGATGAGAGTCTCGACGTTGTACGTCTTCAGCGCGTCGGCTTGTTGGCGCTTGAACGTCGTGAAGAGATTCATCGCCTGGAGCGTGTCGAGCGACGTCTTCGCAGACACCTCCATGACTGTGGTCATCGCTTGACCGGCAGCCTCAGTGTCTCCCTTGAATACACGAGACATTGTGGTGCGTTGGCGCTGGAACTGCTGACCCAGATTCAGGATCCCAGTCAGGGCTCCACGCACGGAGTTCACCATGCGCTGTCCAGCCATCTCGATTCGCCCGGCCACCATCGAGAGGTTCTGCAGGGATAGAGCGTCCGCGGCTCGCCGTGCGTCGTCCGCGGTGCGATTGGTAGCGTTGGCAACCTGTTCGGAGCCCCTCACGGCCCCATCTACAGAGGCCGGGTCGTAGAGATGCGGAGCTACGTGAACACCCGCGGCGCCTGTCTTAGGACCTATCGTGGCCCCTCCCGTGAGCGTTCTACCCAGGCCGGGGACGATGGGCGCGGCTTTGTTGGCGAGCACCTTTTGGTACTTGCCCATCGTGGCCGAAAGGCGGTTGAAGGCTGCATCTGCGGCCTGAGCTCCGGCTCGCTGCTGTAGAAGGCCGCGTGTGATCGTCTGAATCGAGCGCGTCGTCTCTTGGGCCTTCTCCAGGACGAAGGCTGCACCCGCTACGAATGTGCTATCCGCTGGCATACCTCAGAGCTCCGTGCCCTTGTCCCTCTTTCGACCTTCAGCCACTCGTTTGAGTGCCTTGACGATATCTCTACGATAGACGCTGGGCATGGAGAGCACAAACTCGGGAGTGAGCCCAAATTCAGATGTGCACCAGAAGACAAACTCCCAGACGTCGACTACATCGCTTGCTTCAGGGGCAAGTAGAAGGTTCCCGCGAAAGGGATGAGCTGCCTCACTTGACGCTTGCACTTGTCGCACACGACGATCATGTTCTGGTTGATGCCGCCGTTTTGGCCCTCCACCATGTTGAAGACGTCGACTGTGACCGCCGAGGGCCACTTTTTGATCTCCGCGCGCAAGTAGGCCGACTCCTGCTTGTCCTTGCCCTTCGTGAGGTCGATCTTTCTGGAAGGCCAGTAAATCCGCCGCACGATGTGCACCAGCAGCTGATACAGAGATTCTTCGTCCTGGTAGGCCTGGTATCGAGCGAGCGCGCGCTGCGCTGAGATACGCAATGGCTCACAGAAGATTTGGAAGTCCTGTCCAAACTTCTCACCGCTGTAGACGAGGTCTGGCGGGTAGTCCGAGAGGTGTCCTTCGGGGACGTCGACCCAGTGCTCGTTCATCCACGCGATGTTGTCGTGTCCCTTCTCTGGCACCTTCCGGAGCTCGGCGTTGATCTCGTGGCACGCACAGTCCGGATTCGAGCACTCGTAGAGATAGCGCTTGCACTCGCGTAACTCGAGCTCTGGGTTGGTCGTCTCTTTGCACCGACAGGTCCAGGTGAAGGGCATCTTGGAGCCGTACGAGGCAACTCGGGCGAGGTAGTTGGCGTCCAGTTGCTCGTAGAGAAGCATGTTGTTGACGTCGAAGCCCTTGTGCTCTTCGACTGTGCCGGCGTGCACGTGCCGTTGCGTAATCCAGCATAGAGCATCTACGAGCTCTTCGGGGCTCTCGCTCTTCTCCGCGCTCAGATATCGAACGGTTGTCTTGTGGTCGAATGGAATGCCGACGACGCGCCGCCCCGTGCAGGTGATGCCGGGCATGAGAGGAAGCAGATCGGCCCACTCGTTCGTGGGCACTACGATATTTTTCGCCATGGTTTCTTCCTGGTCCGCGGGGACAAGATGCCTTCAGCAGTGTGCACTCGGAGGTCCCTTCCGAGTGCGTGCTGAGTCCCGGTTAAGGCTCTTCACGCGGCTATTGTAACTGAGTGACTACGCGGGGAGAAGGTAGAACTTCGTGCAGGCGATCGTCAGGTTCTCGATGAGCTTGTCGGCCTTATTCGTGGCGTCGAAAGCCAGCCCTGGAATCTGTTTGACGAACGCGTCTTCGGCGACGTAGGTGGCCTGGGGCTCGTTCGCACCGTCGAGGCGCTCGAGCGTCAGCGTGCGGAAGTAGTCGGACGGAACTCCGCCGATGTTGGTCTGCGGATCGTAGGCCTGACGGAACCACTCCCACGCCCACTGATCGGCAGCGTCGCTCATGACGATCTTTTCGAGTTTGAGGTCCCCGCAGGTGTAACCGCCTGCGGTCTTGTGGTCGAAGCCCTCGCCCCCAGATGCGTGCTTCACCTCTTCGAGGTTCACATCTGCGATCGTGACCTTCTCACACAGAGCCGTGTCCAGCCCGTTCACGAGGAGCCGGAACCGAAAGCCGAGCGCTGGATTGGGCGTTGACGTTGTTGGCATTTTCCTCTCCTTCTTTGCGAGGCTCAGGCTCGCGACTCGGCTTGGCTCTTACAGTTCGGTGTAGTTCACACCCGTGGAGTCCACGATCAGCAGGAAGTCGATCAGTTTGACAGCTCCGACGGGCTTACATCGGAACAGGATGTGAAACTCCCCCGCGTCAACAACATCAGCGGTGTTGATCACGCCATCGGAGATGTTCTTTGCCTCCTGATCGCAGTTGATGAAGTATCCTTCGCCCTCTCCGCCCTGGAAGGCCCGGCTCGCGGCGTAGCGGTCTGCTACGGTCTTGATTGCCCGGTACCCCTTGCGCCACAGCAGCGTGTCGACCGGGTCGTCGAGTAGGTTGTCAAGGAGCGGCTTGACGTCGCGGCGGAACTGACAGAGGCAGCGCCGCACGTTGAGGAACATGGTCTTCTTCTGCTCTCGCAGGAGCGTGAGGTTTCCTCGAGCCCTGACGATGCCTTCGGCCTCTTCGAACCAGTTGATGCCCTGCTCGTCCATCGCGTCCTTTTCGTCGTCGGTGGACTGCACGAGAAGAGACACGGCTCGGGTCTTACCGCGGGCTTTGCCACTGGGAGCGAGCCACGGACCCGGGACGTTGTCGGAGTCGCCGACTACTAGTGCATCGTTGGTGGCAAGCACACCCGCCATCGCGCCTGAATTTTCGTAGAAGGCGGTCTCCCCCGACGCTGAGAGCTCATCGACGAACTCGAGCTCGCCCCAGTGCATGCAGGAGAAGCTCGAGTTGATCTCCGTGCCGCCAGCGTAGGCGCCGGTCTGCTTTCGGAAATCCTGGACGTCGGTCGGGCTCAATCCCGCAGGCACGGACTGGTGAGCGACAAGGTCCTTTGCCGTGGCCCAAGTGTCGAAGAGCCGCTGTTGGGTGTTCGCGGTGAGACCAGGCACGAAGGCGTCGATGAAATCGATGTTGGAGTTCAGTCCGTAGATGCCGGTCTTGAACGCTTCGACGCCGAGCCGAGTCGTGGCAGTCATGCCGGTCGCACCATCGGCACCGCTCGCAAGAACGTAGGAGCCGTTCGCAGGACGGTTGTCGGGCGGTGTGTTGGGGGACGATTCGTCCGTGAAGAGCCAGTGCGCACTCACAAGACCTTCGACGTCAGTGATCGCGATGTTGTCGTAGGTCTCCGCGAGGATACCCAGAGACGTGTTCGCGCTGATCACCATCTTGAAGAGGTTTGCGTCGGACACGTCTGAGGCATCCGAGATGGTGATCGTCATCCCGTTGGCCCAGGAGCCCTCCTCTCGAGCGGTCACGGTCAGTGTGTCTTGACCGGCCGCGACGTCGCCTCCGTACGTACGCCCGGGAGCACCGTCGGTCCATCCCCACTGTGTCACGGGCACCGCGTCACCGTTGAATCCGAGGTACACGGCGGCGCCAGTCGCGTCGGTCGTGAGCGTGAGCGTGGGAGCCGAGTACGTTGGTGTGAGGCCAGCGATTGGATTCGCAACGAGGTAATCGTACAGATCCTCTGCGCTCACGTTCTTGATGTTGGGGAAGGTGTTCGGCCCTGCGGAAGCCTGCTCCGTGGTGGAGAAACCGAGGGCGGCGTTGGCAGTGCCGCCAACGACCTGGATGTATGAAGCGCTCCCTTGAGAATCGCTGATGAGCGTGACCTTCCCCGGGTTCGCCTCGACTGCATTGGCACCAGCCATCCGACCGTCGTTCAGAGCAATGCACACCTCAGCCGCTGTCGCGTTGGCCGGATCGACGAAGTCCCCCGCCAGGAGATCGACGTACTGAGTTCCACCCTGATCGACTTTGATCTGTAGCGCATAGCCTGCGACGGAGAAGTCATAAGTTTCTGCTCCAGATTCTACGGTCGCCGCCACGCCGTTGAAATCGACATCTGTCTCGACGCTGTTGACGTCGACAGTCACCTTGTCGCCGTTGTTGAACGACAGTCCTGTCTCTGCGGTGGTTTGCACGGCACCCGTGGCAGTCGTGCCGTTGTCTTCGATCGTCTTCGAAGCCGGTACAGACGTGCGGGTATCGAAATCACCGACGTCTGTCATGTGCACCGACCGGGAGAAGCGAACGCGACAGCCCGCCTCGATGGCGCGGCGCACGAGCGCGACGGTGTTATCGTCGGCCAGTTCGGTGCCGATGCGGTACTTCATCTCGGGGACCGAACTCAGTAGCACATTTCCGCCGAGAGTGCCTTTCATGGCAGGCCCGGCGAAGGCCACAATGGCTCCCTTCGCGAGTCGGATGGAGCTCTGGTCTACTTCGGTGAAACGGGTTTGCGCGCGTGCCATCTGTCAAACTCCTCGTGTCCAGACTCTATCAGGCGGACCCAGTGTACTGTTTTTTGTTGTCTGAGGCGAGAGCTCACGCACGAAACCCGGCAGCGCGAAAGCGTGCGGGGAGCGTGGGTAGTAGTCGCCTGAATGCTGTGTCGATGTGGGGTCGTGGAGGCATGCGCGCTGTCCCGTATCGCAGCCACCGGTAAATCGTGTCCCAGGGTACGCCCGACGGGCCGTGTGTTCCGCTCGGGGGCAGTCCGGCGTAGTTGTGTGAGAACTCGCCTCCTGCCTTTCTCCCTTGAAAGCGCCCAAAGTGCTCAACGTACTGGGTGGTATCAACGAGGGTTATCCCCGCCTTCTTGGACGGAGGCTGTATCTCGTTGGCCATTACCTCTCGCTTGGCCTCCGCGACGACGTCGTCGAGGAACTGGTTCGTCACCTCGAGCAAGCGCTGATATGCTCTGCCCTCGAGCGACTCGAGCCAAGCCATAGCGGCATCCCAGTCACCAGTGAGCATGGGCTCCTCTTACGAGAGCTTGTTGTACCCCAGAGACCAACCGTCGCCGTCCCACTCGACGTTGGCCTCACCGTAATCAGCGTCGATTGCGATGGAGTCGTTGCCGTCGATCTGCCCGCCCTCGACAGCAGACGCGGTGAGCACTGCGGAGACCGCAAGATCTCCCGTCCCAACCAGTTCGATCTCGACGTCTTCGTAGGTGAACTCCTCACCGTAGTTGTCGCCTGTGAAGGTGGTGTCCGGTGCGGTACCGGCAACCGTGATGTCCTCCGCTGCGAGCGCTGCGATGGCGGCGGTCTCAAAGTCGTCGACCTCGTCGTTCAGCGTGGTGCTGGTGCACACGAGCTCTATATCGACGCCGTTGATCGTCGCTTTCATCTTGTCTCCGACTTCTGGTGTGCCGGAGAAGGTGAGGGTCAGAAGCTGCTTGCGCTGCCCGATGATGGAGATGTTGTTGGTGTCAGCGTCGCCCTTCTTGTCCTTGATGCGGTGACGCTGACCTTTCCCGGCACTGGCCGGAAGCTGCACCTCGGTGGCCGCTCCGACGGCTCTGTTCGCGTAGAAGGTCTCGTCGTAGGCGTTGAGTGCGAAAGCGGCTTCTGCGCCGGCTTCCTCGCGGATGTTGCCGCGCAGGATCGCTCCACCCTCTCGATGGTTGTCCGTGTCGAAGAACGGCGCAATGACACTGACGCCTTCCTCGTAGTTCATGTCGGACAGTCCGTCCGTGGTGCCGTGCTTGTTGATGACCGTCATTGCTGGTTTCCTCCGCTCTTGGTTTTTTCAGGCGCTCTGACCTTCTTTGACCCGATTCGCTCGAACTTTAGAATCGCAGATTCCAAGAGCTCTCTTTCGGTGCGGGTGTCTTCCGGCTCAGGCTGCGCCGCAGTTGCGCTCATGCTCATACCTTCAACAGCGCCACTATGATTGAAGCAAGCGCAGCGATCAAGGCTACTATGATGCCTCCAGCGACGGCTATTTTCTGTGTTCGTGTTTCTTGTTCTTTCTTCTCCTGCTTCTCTCGCCACATCTTGAGGGAGACGATTGATGCCTCGGCTGTGCCTACGCGACCCTCAAGCTTCAGCAGTGCAATGGCGACGTCCCGGTGTCCGTCGGCAATCACTTCTATTTCCTGATCGCGTTTTTCGCACGGGATAGCATCGAGCTTCGTCTCGATCCGAACCAGTCTGGATTTTATGTCCTCTTCGTTCATTTTGAGGCTGTACTCTGTAGCTGGATTACAAACGGCGAAATCAGCATCCGCCAGTCCTCAGTGGGCGGCTTGATCAGTACGTCTCCAACATAATCTCCGACGGCGATTGTTAGCTCTGCCGCCGTGAACGTGATCCGGGCCTTTCCGGGGTCAGTGCCCTGATCCAGCAGCTCGATTCCCGAGCCGACGGTCTTTTCCCATAGAAGCGTGTCGTCGTCCCCAGTACCGTCTCTGGCTGTGTGCTTGAGATCATAACCGGTCAACACCTGCAGCGCTCCGGCTGGGTCTCGAGCAGTGATGATGTAGTGGCCTTCGACGTTCTGATGGAGCTCAACGACGTCGCCGCAGCAATCCGACATTTCAGTCCTCCCCGCACGGAGTGAGAGCGCCCGAGAATCTTTCAGTCTCAAAAGAGCCGGAGAAGCGCTCGGCGCTCAGTGCTCCGTCATAGCCCTCTTGCTCTAGTGTAGCGGAGAAGTTTTCAGCTGCACATATGCCGGAATAGGCCTCGCGCGAAAGAGTACCAACCAGGCATTCCGGGACCGGATCGAGCGTGTTGATCCACGTCCACAGGAGCTGATCCCGTCGAGATTCCTCCAGCACCAGCCGAGAGCCTGGTGTGGGCTTGCTCAGCGGAATCAGGTTGGTCTGTACACCCTGATTGATGATCATACGACTTCAGGCACGGAGAGCCCGGTGGCTCCTACGTAAGTGTCTGGTCCGTTGGTGACGGTGGCGACCACGATGAGGAGTGTCCCCTCTTCAGGAAGCACGTCTATATGGTCGATGTACACGTCCCAGTACCCTTGCGCGTTCGGCGAGAGCCCGGAGACGGAGTGCACCACAGAGCCGTTCAGCAGTACGGAGAGGGCGAGCGTCGCCCCGGGCATCGGAGTGAACTGTCTTTCGAGCTCGACGCGTACAGCTCCGTACAGGCCTGCTGGTGCGGACGTTTTATCCACCCAGCTTTGAACCACCTGCTGCAAAGAGCCTTGCCAATCTCCAGAGCCGTGAGCAGCGGAGAGCTCCGTGTCCACGTCGGTCGGAGTATGACTCGACCGACTGGACACTGCGGTGTCGAGGTAATCCAGGAGCGCAGCTCGGATGCTTGTAAGGCCTTGAGCATCGAGGACTGCAGTGATATCAGCGCTCGAGAGATCGTTGAGCGCTGCGACGGCCGCGATGACTGCAGCGACTGCAGCTTGCGTAGTGCTGTGTGCTGCCTGCTGGAGCGATTCGTCCGCGGGATCTGAGGGGAGTCGCCCGTCAATCGCCGCAGTGTCCGTGAGGATATCGTCGAGCCGGTTTTGTGCCTCACCAGCACTATCCGGATCGGTGTGCGTGGTGATGTCCTCGTCCCAGACGGCCGATGCGATTGCAGCCGCCCCGCCAGCACCCTCCCAGCTCCCCGACCCGTGTTCAATCGAGAGCAAGATGTCCACGTCTGTCTGGCTGTGCGAGCTGCGACTACTGACCGCGGCGTCCAGAAAGTCGAGTAGCGCTGCTCGCACAGCGGTGTATCCCTGAGCTGTCAGCGCCGCCTGGACGTCGGCTGAGCTCAGGTCGTTCAATGCGTTGATCGCTGCAACAGTCGCAGCATGCAGGGCAGCCAAATCGCTCTGATCGGCCGGATCGGCCGGCAGCCTCGAGTCGATCGCATCGGTATCTGCAAGGACATCCTGTAAGTCCCCTCCACCAGCAGGAGAGGCTTGAGATCCAACGACTCCAAGCGCCCCGCGAATCTGTTCGCGCTCTGCACTCGTCCAGTCCTGTGCACTTGTACCTTCCCATGAACCACCCCCATGCGACGCTGAAAGTTCGGTGTCGACGTCGGCAGCTGAGTGACTAGAGCGGGAGCTAATCGCCGCGTCGAGAAAATCCAACAGGGCGGCTCGAACCGATGTGTAGCCTTGAGCCGTCATGGCGGACTGCACGTCCGCTTGAGACAAATCGTTGAGAGCAGCTATCGCTGCCTGCGTCGCCGCATGGGCCGCCTGCTGCAGAGACTCATCCGCAGGATCCGAAGGCAGCCTCGTATCGATAGCGTCTGTGTCCGCCAGAATTGCCGCGATATCCGCCCCGTCGAACGGCGTCGAATCTGAGAGGATGGCATCTCGTACGTCCGCAGCAGAATGAGAAGACCTGGAGGAGACGGTTGCGTCGAGGTTGTCGATCAGTGCTGCGCGGGCGACCGAGTAGCCTTGAGACGTCATCGCCGCTTGCACGTCCGCCTGTGAGAGATCGCTGAGCGCGGCAATGTCCGCAACGACAGACGAAATCGCGGCGTCCAAGTTGTCGAGTAGGGCCGCTCGAACAGTTGTGTATCCTTGGGCAGTAAGCGCGGACTGCACGTCTGCCTGAGAGAGGTTGTTCAAAGCGGCGATATCGGCCTGTGTTTGAGCATGCGCCGCTTGTTGGAGAGACTCGTCAGCAGGATCGGTCGGAAGACGGCTGTCGATGGCATCCGTATCCGCAAGAACAGCGTCGAGGTCTGCCGGCATGTTCGCCGCCGCGAGCTCATCCAGGTATCCAGCCCGTGCGGCCGTGTACCCCGCAGCGCTCATCTCTTCGGCTACGGTAGACGCTACAAACAGGTCTGTGGCGCGCATGTGGTCGGGGCTTTCGGTCGTGTGCCCGCTGTCTGTATAGACGATGTACACCCCCACCACGTAATCCAGTGAGGGCATTGCATAGCCATCGTCGACGTAGAGGCCGTTTGCGACGTGAGACAGATCGCGCGTCGTGATGAGCGTGCCACTCGGATTGTAGAGCTCGCACTGCGGGTACATGCCCGTATCTCCGTCTTCGAGCTGGAGAGTAAGCGGAAGGTTGTCCCCGACTTGAAAGCGCACGTTGGGCATGACTGTCTCTTACGGGTCGTAGGTGTCGATCTCCCCAGGCGGGATGAGGCCGACCGAAGAAAGGTACACGTACAGGGAAATCTCGATGTCCTCGAAGTAGTTGCTGTCGGGATCGATATCCGCTTTGAGCCACAGCCAGTAGTCCCCCGTCTCGGGAGTGCTATCTGAGAACTCAACGTGGATACCCGGCACTCCAGGCACCTCACAGGGGATCCCGTTGAAAAAGGCGCAGTACGCGAACCACGCTTCGAATTTACCCTCTTTGTTGAGGTAGGCTCTGGCGTGCTCGTGGCTGTGCTTGCACAGCTTCAGATGAGTGAGTGGGATGCCGGGGTCGACGCCTCCCGGCCACTCCGCGTCGATGGGCGTGTCGAGCTCCCAGATTTTCTGAGACATGCCTCGTATACCTCCAATGTCTGAGCTGCAGGACTGTCCCAAGAGTAGCGCTTTGCGGTCTCGAGCGCACGATCTACTCGACTCTGATCGGGCATCCAAGCTCGCAGGGCAGAAACCAGACCACCGACCGTCGGCTCGATGATAACGGCGTTGGTGTCATTGCAGAAAGAACCGAGACCGCCGACGCCCGTTGTGATCAGTGGCACAGAAGCTGCCATCCATTCGAGCGCCACGATACCAAAGGGCTCGTGCAGCGAGGGCACGAGGCCGACCGTAGCCGATTTCAGTCGCGCCCACTTGGGGAGGCCAAAGTCCTCTTCGCGCGACCAGGTGACGTTGGGGGTTGCCGCAATGAGCCCATCCATGATAGGCACCATCTCCTCCAGCGAGGGCGAGATAGCCGCTTGGATGAGGAAGTCCCACTCTGGGAGCTCTTTTGCGGCATCAACGACCAGCTGCAGACCCTTCGAGGGAACCAACCTACCGACGAAGGCAGCCAGAGGTCTGTCTGACTCTCGCCGTTCGGGCTTGACGGCCGCGAAAGCCTCCCAGTCCACCCCGTTTGGGATGACGCGAATCTTTTCGGGGGGAACCAGAAATGTCTCTTCGAGCATCTTCCGATAGGAAGGGCTTACAGCAATCACCCTGTTGGCTGTGTGGTACGCGTGAAGTTCCGTCTCGCAGCCCCACTCATAGTTCGGAAGGCTATCCGGGTGCACCGACGTGTGACTGAGATGTGACGTCACAACGAGATGGGCTCGGTGCGCGAGACAGGCCACCTTGGCGACGGGCAAGAGATGGGTCTCGTGCATGTGAACCAGATCGAAGTGCTCGTGCGCGAAGAAGTGAGCCCAATTGCAGACGAAGTTTTCGAACTTCACCACCTCGTGAGCCATGCCCTTGACCAGGTCCATGTTGTGCTCGTTGAGGTTTCGGATGTGAAGCAGCCGATAAGAACCGGTAGGAGCTCCGGCCCGCCACTCCGGCTCTGATACCTCCCGCGGCACCCCATCTTCGACGATCAACAGTCGCTGGTACTGGTCCTTGCCGATGCCCATCAGCGTGAGGTCGACGTGCTCGCACAGACGGCTGGCGATGGACAACACGTGTACTCCAAGACCTCCCTGTGGTTCGAAGGGACTCTCAAACAGCAGCATCAAGACTCTAGGGCGTTCGCCAGACACGGTACTCCACCTCCAGATCGACCCGAGCGGTGATGCCAGCACTCGGGTGCGTGTTCTTCATCTCAACCTTCAGGGTGTCCCCATCGATCCACGCACGGTTGATGAAGGTCCAGTAGTTCCCCGTTCCGGAGCCGGCCCCAAAGTTGAACGACGACAGCTTCCCATCGTCGGAGTACGACCACCACTGCGTCCAGAAGTCGTAGCAGGTGTAGGCGATACCGCTGGGGTACCCCGGGATCGTCGTGTACTTGTCGTCGACAGACTGCGCCACGGAATCGGCGTCGCTCCGGGTTGCCAGGATAGCTGCTCCAATCCGCCGATGGTTCGGGGCAGCGTTGGGGATCCCCAAAAAGACAAGTGCGACGTCGTAGTCGTCTCGGTCGAGCTGAATCTCTACCGTGTACGTTCCACCAGCTCCCGAACACACTTCGTTGGAAACGCTCGCGCGGCCGCGTCTGAATCCGAACGGTAGGAGCCGGGAGAAGGCCATGTCAGCTCCTCCAGACGCGCCATTCGGCCTCGAAGATCAGGTTGGCTGCGACGGTCGCGTGGCTGTTTGAAAAGGTGATCTCCAGGTTGGAGCCGTTGATGCGGCACGAGTCGATCCTAACTGGCGTGGCCGTGCCGCCCCCGCCGCCCCCGAAGTACCGCTCAGAAAGAAACGCGTCGTCCGAGTAGGAATACCAACTGTGCCGCCACACGGTGACGGTGTACGGAAGGCCACTGGGGTAGGATGGGATCGTGGTCCAGGCGAGTTTGGTTGCCTGACTCACCGCGTCGTCCGCGTCGTCCGTGAACAGGATTCCTGCGGTCACTCGTCGACGGCTAGTCAGAGACACTGTGTTCGGGAGGCCGAGAAACAGCATCCCGATGTTGTAGTCGCTACGGTCGAGCGAGACCTGGATGGTTTTGGTGCCTGCGGCCGGAATACTGTCCGAGATGGACGCGCGCCCACGTTGGAATGACAGTGCTTGGTATTCCGACTTTGCCATCAGCCATTGATGATGTTGCGGAGCTTGTTTCTGCAGTTCTCGAGGGGATCGAGACAGCGGTGCACGCCCGCCACAAGGGCCTCTTGGATGTCCCCCACGGCGTCACTGTACTTGTACTTGCCGTGAGTCTTCTTCCTGAAAACCCCCCTGTAACTCCACGTCTCGTTTTCGGCATCCCAGATCGCTCGTACGCCCACGATCCCCAGTTTGGTCTTGGACAACACGAGCACATCGTCTGAGCCGCGCTTGGGAAGAGACACGGTCTTCTTCCCAGGCAACTGCCCGCCGAAGACGTTGAGGATTGCCGCGGACACTGCGATCTGTTCTGGGCTGAACATAGACGCCTCGGATCGATTGATCTGGTGAACCTCGAGGTCTTCTGGATCAGTTGGTGTGCTCCGAGCTCGAGCTCGGACAGATCAAACGATCTGCTTACGTGTCGGGCTCGGGAGCTGACGGGCAGATCGAAGGATCTCCGATGGCGAGATAATCGAACTGGCCAACCGCCTCGATGGAGATGATGAGCAACAGGCAATGAACGGGCTCTTCCTTCTCGAGGTCGAGCGCAGTGTAGCGTGTCGTGATCTCCGTCGGGATGCCAAAGAGCTGAAGCTGTGATGTCGCCTCGATGTCGACTTGGTAGCCAGTCGTCTCGTCGGCGAATCGGGTGTTGAGCTCCACGTCCTGGAACTTCACGAAGAGCTCCGGATCGAGGTTGGCGTTACCCTGCGGACCACACCCGGCGAGCAACACGATCGCGAGGAACAGCGTGACAATTGCGATGTAGTAGAGAATGTTTGGCCTCCAGAACATGTGATCCTCCTACGGTCGTTTCGGGATGATGTCCATATCGACATCTGCGCTCGACGCTCGGAAAGCAATCTTTGGGTAGGTACTGGGAGACGGGTTGCGGATGTAAACGAGCTCGTCTGCGATGAGCACAGCGTCATTCTCGTCGCCGTTGTCACCGACAGCCGAAACGGCCGCGGCATCGCCCGTATCCCCACCCGCAAGACCTGTGGTGGTCTCGTTGACGGTCTCCACTTGGAACGGCCCGCCTGAAGTGACCACGATGCGCGTGTGCGTCGCATCGATCGCCTCCAGGATGAGGCCGACAGCGCTCGAGGTGAGCCCGCGCAGGTAGTTCCCGACTGCGAAGAGCCCGTCATCGCCGGCTATCGCGCCGTGAGTCAGAACCACATCGGTGAAGCACCGAACCTCAGACGGATCCAGTGCAGCGCCGCCGATGCGCACATGGCACTCTTCTGTCGGCCGCACGCGGATGTGCGTCTTGTTCGTATCCGGCCAGTCGATCACAAGGCCGTCGGTCTTTGAGATGCCGGTGTGGCGCTGACAGGCCTGCTGGCTTTCGAGCGGCTCAACGATTTCTGCTATTTCGGCCACGACTGACTCCTACTCTTCTGTCAGGTCTACGACGTCGAGCACGTCACCGTCCAGGTTCTCAATCTGCGTGCGGATGAGCTTGCAAGTCTTTCCTTCGTACTGCTGCGAGCTCGCCGGCATGAGACGGGTCTGACCCTGCACCCGGTACACGGTCCGGAAATAGCGGGACTTCACCTCGTCCTGTCTGTCTGACATCCGACCCGCCCCTTGAAACACAAAGCGTACAGGAAAAGATATGGCTCCGATAGTGCTTCCGAGAGGCGCCGCGTCGATCACAGTGTCGTACACCGGACCGAAGTATCGGTCGATTTCTACTTCGATCTGCGTGAGCCATGTGTCGTGTGGGCTCCGTATGTCGAGCTGCCACTCGAGGTCGACGGGCCGGGGATAGGGAGCCTGAATCGCATTCTCGTTTGTTGGCACGTCGAGGTGATCCCAGATGCGAGCTCCGGTCGCGAGCGGGCGCGTCGTAGAGATCTCCGGTCGGTTCATGCGCTGGACGGCGCAAAAGGGGCGCGTGATTTGAGGCGCATCGAGGAGCTGCAGGTACTCACTCGCTCCGTAGCGCACGACGGTCATGGAGCTGTCTGGGGTGTAGCCGTTGTAAGTGTCCAGCGAGAACGACTCCTGGTAGACCGGTAGGGTGTCGAGGAGCTCAAACAGCTTGATTTCCGTCGCTAAGATCATTCGGGTACTTGCGTCCGTCGGGTCAAGTCGAGCCTGGTTGTGAACGTCTCGTGGCCCATCCCAAGCGCTCTGGTGTGTCCAAGGATGGTGTGCGGGACGGAGTCGACGGTGATCAGATCTCGGTTGGTGATCGAGTTGCTATCAAAGTCGGACGTGAGCACCCAGATAACGCGCGTCGAGCGCTCGTCTACGCCCCACGCTCTCTTTTCTTCTGGGGTGGGATCCGTGACAACGAGTGCGTCGAGCGGGGTCGCAGTGTCGTGGTTGGGCTTCGCGTCCCCCATCGCTCGGATGACCTCAGCGTTCCCCAGGTACTTACGAAGCCGCACGTCATAGCCTACTTCACCATCCGCAGCACACTCGCTGTTGATGAGCTTCTTGAAGGCGCACGCTTTCATCTGGTTGTGGATGGCGCGCATTCGGTGCGTGATGTAGGGCGCTGGCATGGCTCTATCCTATGTGGATGGATTGACCGCGCCCGCTCTTCGACTCAGCCAGTTCGACCTCACGGGTGAACATGGTCTTCAACGTGTCCACCTGGATCGCAACTGACGAGCCTCCGATGGAGACGCTCGGGTGTCGACCCAGTTCTTCGACAATGGCACGGGAGAGGTACGCCGCAAACAAGTGGCGCAGTGCCTGACGGTACTTCCGCGGGACGGCGTCGAACTGAGCAGCCGTATCGAGCGTCCACATGTCGTGCGTCTTTAGGTAGAGCGTGCGCCCGGTTTCTGGCGTCGGAAGCACCTGCACCTTGTCGCCTGTGATCATGACCGAATCAATGCGGTAGCGCTCGAGGCGCTTCTGTGCAACTTCGGCCGCGACTTGCCCGCCGTGCAGGCCTTCGTAGTAGCCAAGCTCGGCGATGGAGTAGTCAGCACCGAGTAGGTTGGAGCCTGTGTGTATGGTCTGCCCGTCTACGGGACTCCAGTCCGTGACGTGCATGATCCCGGTGTCCGGGAAGTCATAGAGCGTCTGTCCCGCCACGAGTTGGAGCGTATGCTCTCCCAGCTGCGGATTCAGACGCGAAAAGTGCTCCACCACATCGTCCAGCACAAGGCTTCGGATCTCATCGTCCGTTATCGCAAGGTCGCAGACGCGGCCCACGATGACACGGGCGTATTTCAGGAGATCCGAAAGGAACGACATAGCGGATTAGATCGAGGAGTGCCCTGGGATGATGATCGTCTTGCCCCTCGGGTCTCCCCGGAAGGCGATCAGTACGCGAGGGCGCAGCCGACCCCAGTTGGGAAAGAGCTTCTTCGAACAGATGGCGCCGCGAGGAATCTCGTAGGTCATCTGATCCGCACCCTCGAGCAGGACACTCTTCGCCCGGTTGTTGATGTTGATCAGGCACTCGTCGCGCTCGACCTTGTATGGCTTCCGACCAGAGAGCTTTTTCACGATCGGCCACTGAGCGGCAACCTCTTCCTCTGTAGCTCGAGCGAGAGCGCGACGTGCGAGCTCTTTCGACGCAGCCACATCCTCGGCGGCCTTGCGCTTGGCCTTTTCGACCGCGAGCTGCTTCTTGAGCTTTGCGATCTCTTTCTGGACCGCGGCGGAAGCTTCTTCGTCGGCCTCGGCCTCAGCAGAGGCAGCAGCCTCCTCTTTGGTCTCGGCTTTCTTCGCCGTGCTGGCCCTGTCCTCGAGAGCGGCCTCGAGTTCGGTGTCTTCTGCCTTGGTCTTCTTGGTCGTTTTCTTCGTCTTCTTTGACGAAGCCTTCTTTGTGCTGGTCTTCTTCGCCATGGTTTTTTCCTTCGGTCCCGTGTTGGAAAAACTGAGAGGCAGCGGTCCCGAGCCGCCTCAGACTGCTACGTGGTCACCGCCATCGTGGCGAACTGGGTATCATCAATCATGCGACGGCCAACTCGCGCCTGCGCCGCCTGTCCGCTCTCCAGGTTGAGGGTCTGGTTCCAGACTCTCGGGGTGATGAAGAACGGCATGAAGATGGTGATCACGTAGTTGCTGCGGAACGGATTGATCGCCGGCCACCCGAAGAAGCCCTGGGTGTCCGCAAGCCGCGGGCTCTGGTAGACGGTCCACCGGTCGCCGATGGTGCCGAGCAGAACGCGCTGCTGGATCTGCGCCCGAGTGTTGCTCTCGAGTCCAGCCTGCGCCTGCGGCGCCGCGGTGAACTCCTCGAGCTTCATCAGACGTGTGGTGATGCCCACGCCACCGACGAAGTAGGTCGGCCACTGTCGATGCGTCGCAAAGAGGCTCTGCGAGGCTTCGATCATCTTGTGGTAGATCTTCTTGTCGTAGAAGTGACGCGCCTGGGACGTGGTGTCGCCGGGGAGGTAGCCGGAGGCGTCGAAGATCGCCTGGGTGCCACCGGCCTGGTTGAGGACCTGAGTGAGCACTGCGGCGTCGAACGCCTGGTAGAGCTCTTCGGACAGCATAGCCGGGTTCTCGGCCATCATGTTCAGCCTGTAGTAGGCTGCCGCGTCCTGCTCCGACTTCAGGCTCCAGATGTGCGCGAGGGTCATCTCCTCGCCAGTCACGTCCAGGAGCTCCATGGTGTACGTGACCTTGTTGGCCGCGTCGCTCTCCTGGCGCACATCGTAGGTGCACTCGATGACTGCACCGTCGGCGGGGGCTACGACGAGCAGGATCTGGTCCACGCCGCCTGCGCCTGTCCCATCCCCGATGGTGTAGTCGGTGGTGAGCGTCTGCTCCACACCGTCGACGTACACCACGTGGTCGTAGGTCGGGTGCCGATCCAGATCGAAGTCGGTCTCGATCGCATCACCTTCGCCTACCTGCTCACCGTAGACGCGAGCGCCCGCGAAGTACGGATCGAAGTTGGAGCCTGCGTACGGATGAATCTCGGTGTCCGCGGTGGCTCCGCCGACGACAGTGGTGTCGTACTTGCGCTTGTAGAAGGGCACCTTGACGTCGGGCTGCGTGACCGGAATGACCTGGAACAGGCTGCGGAACAGCATCGCGGGGATGAGCCGACGGGCCTGCGCCAGGGCGACGGTGACAAACGAAGCGATGTTGCTGGTGGAAGTGTTCTCCATCAGGAACTCGATCGGATGCTGGTTCACGATATGCGGAGCGATGTCAGCGTACTGCCGACGAATCTCGGTCCACACGTTGTCCAGAACGATCTCGGCGCCGCGACGCAGCAGAGCGTTCTTTCGGCCTTTGTAGGCCTCCGAGGTGAAGAGTGGAGCCCAGAACTGACGACGGCGCTCGTTCTCGTAGAGATACGCAGGCTGGTACTGGATCTCCCGCATCCGCTCGTCGAACTCGGACCCACGATCGACTGTCATGTTCGATAGCACGCTGCGCCCGATCTTTTCGCGGGTCTTGACGTCTGTGCTCTGCTGCTGGAAGGCGTTGAAGCTGTCTCCTTCGAAGAATGGCTTCAGACCTTCGATGTCCATGAGCAGGTTGTCTGCTGGCATTTTGAACCTCCCTTTTGGGTCTTTTTCTCCTGGTAGGACAAGCCCCCTATTCGGGGGCAGGTCTGAGTCCGCTCTCAGCTGAAGTAGAGATCCTCAGCTTCAGTGTCGCCGACCTTCTCGGCGAGATCGATGCGCTGCTCTTCCTCAGCCCGCACCGGGTCAGCGACGCGCCCGTTGCCCGCGGCCTTCTCGGGATTCAGGTTGATATCGCGAGCGCGCTTGGTGATCGCACCGACGAAACCTTCGACGATACTGACCCGCGACTCCATCACTTCGTCGTCGACAGGGACGTTGCTCTCGGTGATCACGAGAGGGAGCATGATATCAGCGAACTTGCTGTGCTTGCTCGCCTTCAGCTTCTCGATGATGGAGTTGCGCATCTCGTTGAAGTGGTTGACCGTCTGAAGACGCTCAACCTGCTCGCGCAGTTCCATCACCTCGGGATCGACCTCCACGAAAGCCTCCGGATACTGCTCCTGGAGCGCTTCGATAGACCCACCGAGCTCTTCGACCTGAGCGGCGAGCTCGGCCTTCTCGTTGGTGAGAGCCTCGATCTGCTCGGCCTGCTCCTCGACCAGTGTCGCGATGGAAGCAAGCTTCTCGGTCAGGTCTTCCCCTTCCTCGATAAGACTCGCTTCGACGGCGGCCTCGGTCAGCACCTCGAGCTTGAGTTCGGCGAGCGCCTCGGCGTGCTGCTCGCGCAGTTCTTTCAGTGTCAGTGGCATGATGTCCTCCCTGTTGGGGATTTGGTCCGAGGACTCTGAAAGAACGGGAGTGTTGTCTACCCCCTCGGACCTGGTTTCCTTTCTAGGATGAAAGATAGCGCCTTGTACACTCTGCCGTCCAGGGACATCATCCCATCCCTGAAACTGGAACTTCGAGATTACCAGAAACGGCTTGGGCGGTTGAAGGTTTTCTGGGATTTCGACTGCGCCGCTCGCGCGGAGACGGAGCCGCTCGGTTGCGCGCCGGGCCTGCTCGTCTGGGTGCATCCCGACTTCGCCGAATTGACTCTTGTAGTAGGTCTCTGCGCGGACCTTACCCCGGGTGCGCGAAGATGTGGGCAGCGCTCCGCCTGCGGCGAGCACGACTGCTGCGTTTTGCCCCTCGGGCATAGTGTTAAGGATGTCGCGTACGACACCGACCTGCCCTGTGCTCTCGTTGTACGTCACGTCGCGGATGAGCCCGGAGACGTCTGACATCGCCGGCTCCTTCGGGATGGACGCCGGAGTCTTTCTCGCGGGATGTCCGCCGAGAGCAAATATCTCTCCACGATTCGCGGCTCTCGCTGCCTCACGCACGGCGAGAGGCATGTCGGCAGCCTCATAGACGCGTTGGTTGCGGTTCTTCTTCCCTGCGACCTGAGCTTCCTTGTACGTGATCCGCGCGAGCACGCCAGGCGGAAGATTCTTGCGCTTCTTTTTCAGCTGAACTTTTCTCTGATGAAAAGGCTCGATGTTGTCAGAAGACGTGTTTTCCGTCGCTTCGACCACGTGACCGCAGTTAGGACACGTCGTCCCGGAAAACACCGTACCGCATTTCGGGCAGCGAATACTGCGCCGCCGTCCCGCCCCGTGCGGACCTTTTCCGTCCTGAAGCCCTCCTCCGCGCGGTGTTTTTCCACAAGGTCCGACAGCCTCACACCAAAGCTCGAAGAAAACCTCAAGCTCGGCAGCGGGCACGCCTTCTCCGAGGAGCTCAACGAAACCATCCCAGGCTTCGGAGCGCGTCTTCTCCCTCATCGACTTGAAGCACTTCATCTGCTTCGCACGCTCAAGAATGCACTGTCGAATCAGAGGCACTGACTCGCGGTGCTTCGTGGTTGAGCCGAGCCGTCCGAGAGCTGCACGCACGTGATCGCAATCGGGTACCGGGAAGGAGCGCTCTGGGCCACAGAAGGTTGCGGCCGGGAGAGCTTTGCGGGCCTTCGCAGTGAGAGCGCCCGAGCCGCTCTTCTTTTTGGAGAGCATCTCAGTCCACGACTCGTAGGCCTCGAACTCTTCCCAGTCGATGTCGTCCGGGTAATCATCCTCACAGCACAGCGGGGTGTCGGGGCCTTCGTGGAGCTGCTCTTCGAAGTCCTCAGCGAACTCGACCGTGAAGTCGCCGCCGCAGCTCTCCGTGAAGGTGACGTAGCCGTCTTCGTCCTGGTGCTTCTCGAGAATCTCCACCAGCTCCTCGAGAGAGTTGGTGGACTCGCACAAGACATCAAGATCTAGAACTCTAGGCATGATCCTACTCCTAGCGGCGGTTTCCTGGCCTACTTCGATCGGCGGCGGAACGTAGCTCTGTCACCTCCACGCTCAATCGCTTTCCGTCTTCCAGCCTTCCACTTTTGCCGAGCGCGCTTTTTTTTTTTGCTGCTTTTTCCTGCGCCTTGCGAGCGGCCGGATCGTATCTGTACTGTCCGGGCTTATCCTTGACGACGTTGGCTCGCTCTCCGGGGGACATGCCGCCCTGTTTATTGAGACGAGATTGCCATTGCTTCTGGCGTTTTTTTCCGGCGCGTCGCTCTTTTCCTGCTGCTCGCCTCGCGGCTTTCCACCTCCCGCCTGCCTCTTCAATTCGTTCCATGCTCTGAGCAATGGCCTCGATTGACATCTACTTTCCTCCCAGCTTCGCGAGCGTTTGCTTTGCGTTGGCGATTGCCTTCTGGGCCATCTCCTTCTGCCGCTTCATGATCTTTTCCTTCTTTGCGGCTGTGCGACGAAGAAGCTTGGCTCGAATCAGTGCGATGGGCTTGGCGAAGGCCTCTTCTATCTCCTCTGGATTGTCCTCGATGTACGTGTTGAGCTCGAAGGCAATCTCAGGGCCGTTCCGCCAACGAGAGACAACCACCCGATCCATCTCGTCCGCAGGACCTAGCTTCAACACCTTGTTGTTCTCGCGTTGAATCGCTCTGACTACAAGATCGACAAGCGAGTCTGCGAGCCGCTCACGGATGTCGTACTCGCCCTCAGAGAAGATTCGATCGGCGGCTTGTCCGATTGCGGAGAGGCTCTCGGGAGCTGTGAGCTTCTTTTTCTTGCGCTTCTTTTTCTTCTTCAAAGCTGCGCTGCCCATCCCCGCGCATTCGGTGGTCTCGATGTCCTGTCCCATGTATCACCTCCCCGTGGTTCCGATTCAAGATACTGGTCTTCGTAGCTGTAAAGCAAGGCTCACTTGCGCGGGAGCACGATACTGGCGGGAGGAACAACGTATCGTTTCCCAGGTCTATGGAGCGGCATTCCACGGGCAGTGAACATCGACCGCAGTGTTCCTGCCCGCTCCGAGTGCACGACGAGAAAACACCGACAGTTCATCAAACACCGAGTTGACCCGTCTCGAGGTAGAGCTGGAAGGTCGACCTTCCGGTAGGGCGAGCCCGCTTCAAACCACAGACAGTCCTGACAGTGCTCGGCGGGAGTAGTGTGCCACGATATCCAGGTGTCGTCTCCCATGCCGGAGAGAACCCCGCCGAGGTACATCTGATCGAGCGCGTTGGCGTACATACCGGCTCGAGTGAAGTCCTTCATCCTGTGCACTCGAGGAGTGATTTCCTGTGCGCCTGCAGCCTGGTCTACCCAACGGCGGAAGTGCATGCGTTGCACGTCGAGGAAGCCGTGCATGTGGAGCCTGTCATTGGCGTTGAGCGGGCGGTCCTTGAGTGTGCGCACACCAGCTCGGTACGCTCCGTCGGCCGCGGCCCGCACGTACGTGCCGAACTGCTTGAGCGCCGCTGTGGGCTTCATGCGGCCGGCCCTGACCTTGGCAATCAACGCGAGCACCCCGATGCGGAACGAGTCCTTGTTGACCTGTCCGGTGCGGGAGCTTTGCGGGAGCGCCAGCGTGCGGGAGCCAGTGGCCTCTAGCAAAAACTCGGGGTCGAAGCCAATGATACAGCCGTACTCGTAGACAATCTCGTAGCGCTCGATTTCCTGGATAGTCCAACCGACACGAAGAGCCTCCAGTATTTGAAGGTGTGCATCCACCCTACCCCTCGACCGATCGCACCAGAGCGCTGACCTCGGGAACCAGCGGGGGATTGACAACGCGCACTTGTTTGTGTCTGGGGTGCTTCAACCAAATTCCGATTGTACGCATGAGCCACACCCAGTTCCCGGGAGAAGGACCCGGGATCGAGTACCCAGCGCCCTCCTCCTCCTCGAGAATTAGATCTACCGGAAGTCGCATGAGCTGCTTCACGAGTTTTGCCTCGGGACCCATCACCGAGGCTTTTCCTTTGTCCCAGCGCTCGTACTCGAATGTGACCGTCGTGTTTTGGTTCTGCTTGTTGGTGACAACAACTCGCGCGATCATGGTCTATACCCCCACTCACCTGTGGTGACCCCATAGATGAGGACAAAGTGCTCTGGGTCGAAGTCGTAGAGTGACTTCATTCCTTGCGGTGTATCAAAGAACTGCATCCCCACAGAAATCACTTCAGAAGACCGATTTCCCTCGTAGAACCGTCCGACATAGGGACGGGCAAAGCCGTCTGGCATGCCGCGGTCTCTGTTCTTGTGGGTGGTAGCCTCTCGCAGCTGCCAACTGTTTAGCTCTTCAATATCCCAACCCGCCTTGAGAGCGACGCGCGCTATCTTCTGTCCGTATTTGAAGGTTTCATACTGCTTCGTCTCGGGGTCATAGATTTTGCCCTGCTGAGCACGGCCGAGCACGAAGTGCGTCGCTGCATCGGAGACGCGGCCGTTGCTATGCTCGAGCCAGTGCCCCATTTCATGGATTACGACATTCCTGCGGTTCGAGACAGTGATGTGGTTTGCCGTATAGGCAAAGGCGCCGCCCCCGTATTCGCTTGTCCCGCCACTGATAATCAACGGACCCTCGTCGTTACCGTAGGGCTGCTTGCCCCCAGGCATACAATCGCGGTGAACCAGACGTTGGAACTGATCCACCCCGTCCATGACGGTGTCGCGTTTCCCGGTAACAGCGACTGGGATCGGCAGCTGATTCTTTTCCTTCGTGATTTCCTCTCGGAGCCGAGCGAAGTCGGCTTCTGTCGGATTTTTCCCAAGACGACGCTGCAGATCCTGGGACATGCGCTGGTGGGTGTCCTTGTACTCTTTTTCCTGCAGCTGGTATTTCAGCGACTCTGGTGTATCGATCTGCCGCGCCATGCGCTGCTTCGCCTTCATAACCTCAGCAGCATTGTTGAACTCCCGCTCCTCCGGAGTGGCCTCCCGCCCCCATTTCCGTACCTTGGCTGCTTCTTTGCTCGCCACCTCTTCCTGGCGCATGATCTCATCGTGCTTTTCGTTCGTGAAAGCCCGGTTGATACCAGCGCGCCCCATGTATTTGACGTCTCCGGGTTTGAGGTCTTGAAGCTCGACCTGCATTTGCCGTTCTGCCTCCGTCCCCCGCCTTGAGCCCCCGATTTGGAAGTTCTTGGGATCTGAAATCCCCGCGTAAGGCTCCCGAGGTGCGACCCTCTCAGATCGATCTGCCTCCTCTTTCTTGGCACCCTCCCCCTCTTTTTTCTTGGCCTCAGCTTTCTTCTTTTCTTCCTCGACTTCCCTCTTTTTCTTCGCCTCTTCTTCAGCCTTCCGCTTTTCCTCGGCTTCCCTCTTTTTCTTCGCCTCTTCAGCTCGCTTCTTGGCCTCCGCTTTTTTCTTCTCGTCAGCCTTCTTTTTGGCCTCTTCCTTCTTCTTCGCTTCGTCGGCCTTTCTCTTTTCTGCTTCGGCCTTCTTCTTGGCCTCTTCTTTCTTCTTCTTGTCTGCCTCGGCCTTCTTCTTTTTCTCGTCCGCAGCCCTCTTTTTCTTCTCCGCCGCTTCCTTCTTTTTGGCCTCAGTCTTCTTCTTGGCCTCTTCTTTTTTCCTCGCCGCCTCAGCCTTCTTCTTTGTCCGCTCCTTCGCCGCCTCTTTCTTCTTCGCAGGCTTCTTCTTGGTGGGCTTCTTTTTCGGCTCGGCTTTCTTCGAGGCCTTCTGAAGGAGCTCGATGCGCGCGGTTACTTTGGCCATGTCGTACCGCAACGCTCCCTGCTTGGTGATCGGCGTGGTACTCAGCTTTCCCTCAAGCGCCCTCCTCTCACTTTGTGCGGCAGCAAGAGCCCTCTCCTTCCCCTCGGCGCTCTTGGGCACACCTTTTGGAAACAGATCCTTCTTCACGAAGCCCATCGAAGCCAGTGTCTGACCCTGACCTATTCGACACGTCTTAGCCGGAGAGATGTGCGATGCTCCGCAGGGTATGCCCCCTCCCCTTCCGCGTCTTGCTTCGTTGATAATCTGCATCGACTCGGCGATTCGGGTGAGCTTGCTACGGGCAAGAATGCTCTTTCTGATGCACTCCACGTTTCCAAATCCTCTCTATGTCTGCAGATAGACGACCGGTTCCCGGTACTTCAGCGAGCTTCGCTTGAATCGCTCGCAAGGTCACAAGAGCTAGGAAGTACTGCGTGGGGTCGCCTTTACGGGCGAGACTCCCGGCCTCCACGTCGCTGGTACCCATCCGGTGTCTCTCTCGAGGATGACATACGCTGTGGGCTCTCTTTGGGTGCGTGTGTGAGACAAACTTATTGTGTGAGCGCTCCATCCGTCCTCCGCCGCCGCCATCAGATAGAACTCGAGCTTGTTCCACGGCACCTTTTCCGCCTTGTACTCGTACAACATCTTATGTTTCTGCATGGTCGGCTCCTAAACCGATGGGATGTGGGGCACCGTGTTTGGGATCTGGTGGCTGCGAGAGATGTGCCCGAGCATCTCCTCGACGCAGAACTTGAGCTCGTCAAGATCCGCACGCAGCTCAGTGTCGTTGTCGGCGAGCCCGTAGAGCACCTCGCCCAGTTCCGAAGCGTAGTCGGAGAGAATCATACCCTCACGGGTACCAGCACGACCGAGCCGGGGCGTGGGCGGGTAGGGAGGCCTGCCGTTGCCCTGATCAGGTTGTGGTGGACCGGGAGGCTGTTGTCCTGGAGGCGGCCCGAAACGCTGCTGCATCTGCTGGGTGCGCTCCCGCTGCTTGAGCATCATCTCCAGCGTCTCTTTGACCTTATCGTCGTCGTAGCCGAGCGCTGCCTTCATGATGGCCTCGTCGGGCAGGAACATGACGCCCTTGTACTTCGCGGCCAGGTCTGCGCGGAGCATCTGCATCCGCACATAGGCCTCGTCATCGTGGTGCGTCAGAGACGGCCATTCGAAGACGAGACGGCGCTCTCGCAGGAAGTCGATGGAGATGCCGTACGAGGCAAGGGCGTAGAAGTAGATCTCTGCCATGCCCGTCTCGAAGTAGCCTCGGATGCGGCGACACGCGCGCATGAAGCTGAGCACTTGCTCGTCGATCACGTTCCGAATGTTCGGGCCTGTGAGACCGAGCCATGCCTCGGGGATGCGAACGCCTGCGAGGAGGTAGCGGTACTTGTGAGCGACATCCTGGATCTGCCCCACGGACGAGTCCCCCGGGATCTGAGCGATCTCGTTGTTCTTGTCCGTGAAGATGTCCTCCTCCTCCAGTATCGGGTTGCGCCCTTGCCGGGTCTGCCCGTTGTTCGGGTCGATCCAAGAGCGCTTGGTGAGGAGCTCTTTCTGCTTCTTGATGAAGGTCTCTTTGTCGTCCCCCATCAGCTTTCCGCACTCGAGCCGCCATAGGAGCCGACGGTGCGCCTTTGTGAGCCTGGCGATGGTGAGGCCTTGCTCGATGAGCTTGATCTCGTTGCACTGGGGCACCATCGAGACGAGCAGGGATTCCCCGTAGCCAGACTGGAGTTCGGATGCCATGCGGAAGTGTTGGATCTGCCAGGCGTCGAACGTGACCTCTCCGCCCTCTCCGACACCTCTGAGTGCGACGCTGCCATACTCGGGGAGCTGGCTGTATGGTTTCTCCGGATCGAGCCGACCGTCGGGAAGCTGGTTGCGGAACATGTTGCGCTTCTCGAGGCGCTGCAGCCGCACCATACCCTCGGGCATGAAGACCTTCTCGATCCAGTCTTCCCCGGCCCAACACATGTCGTAGACGATGTTCCAGGCGAAGCTCGGGAGCTTGAGCCTATCGTCGACCTCCTTGATCTCCTCCTTCAGCAGTTCGTCGTTGTCGCTGAAGTGGACCGAGTAGGTCTTCTTGTCGCCTTCTCCAGGCACTGGCTCGATGGCGGAACCGCCCGCCACGTAGTCAGCATAGATCTCGATGGAGCGCTTGACGACCGAAAGCTCGAGACAGCCCTTGAAGGACTGAAGCCGTGCGCGTCGGGTGCGACCGGGAGTGAGCGCCTCCTCGAGCTCTTGGTACTTCGAGACGAAACCTTGGTCTCGGATGTCCTTGAAGCGCTCCGAAGCTGTGTCGTGGCGGTGCTCGCCCTTCGTCAGCGGCGTTGGGTCGCCCCCGAAGAAGAGGTTTCGGATGGTGTCCACCAGCGCTTCGGAGAGCTCTTCGCCTTTAGGGATCTCCTCGGAGAGCGCTGTGCGGATTTCTTCGTTGGTTGGCATCAGCTTTTACCTTGGACCTTGCGAATGCGCTTCACTGACTTGCGGAGCCGTTTCATCTTCGGTTCTCGAGCTGCCCTGTAGTCTGGGCGCTTCCCAGATGCGAAGGACGTTCTCTCGTATTTCCACGTGCCTACCTCCTGGTGGGACCTAGCTTAGAGCGCTCACGGTCTCCGGTCCAGCGTGAGCCCGCGCAAATCGACGTAGCTCTGGAAGGTGCGGATTGGTGGGCACCGGCTGGCAATGAGCTCGGGCGGTCCGTTGACGAAACAGTGCTTGTGTCTGCCCTCGAAGTTCTCAAGGAGCTTGAGCGCGAGCTCTTCCTGATTCGACTTCTCGGGCACGGGCCAATCGTAGAAGAGCCAGACCGATTGACCGCAGCCGTGACAGCACAGCTCTAGGACGATGAAGCCGAGCCGTTTGACGTCTTCGTCGCAAAGGAAACAGTGGCGATGCACGTGCGGGGAGCGCGCGTTGCACTTCGTCACGTAAAATCGCTCTGGCTCGGACATCACAGATTGAAGTTGAAGTCTGCGAAGGGATCGGTGTTGACGTTCTCAGGAGCGCTACCGCCCATGATCTTGAGGAGCTGGCGTTCGGCCGAGTTGGCGATGTCCAGCTTCTCCATCTCCCCGAGGGTAAACGGCACCGGCTTCCTGATCACGTGAAAATCGCGAGCGATGTGCGCATGAACCGCAGCCACGCAGTCTGCCACGTCCTTGGTTCCGAGTGTGCCGTCCGCACGAGTCGCAGTGCAGTTGATCTTGTCGAGCTCGGTGTCGTACTCGAGCGAGCTGCAGTCCATGAAGAAAGGCTCGTAGGCGTAGAAGCTCGTGCGCCTGTCGATCATTGACTGTCGAAGGTACTCGTACGGTGCTGTGGTGCGCTCGAGGGAGAGAAGCTCGGCCTCGATGCCCACTGCTTCGAAGGCGTCGATGGAATCGGCCGATTGGAACTGGTCGAAGGAAACCCGCTCGAAGCCAGGATACTCGCCGAAGGCGTAGCACGCCCAGATGATATCCCTCAGACGACGGGGCTCGAGCTTGCCCCCGGGCGGAGCGTAGAACCTGCACATCACGTCGATGATGGTGATCGGGCGCTCTTCGACGAAGAAGATCCAGCCCCCTTCAACCTCTTCGTTCTCTTCCTTTACGATGCGCTGCTTGTAGCCGCCGAAGTGACCGATGGCGAAAGCAGCCCCGCACTTCGTCCGTGCAAGGTCGCCGTGGACGTAGCGGGTCCTGTGCGGGTTGACCTTGGGGTACTTGGCGAAGTTCTCCGCAGTCTTGTGGTGGTCGTAGCGGGTCGGGTCGAACAGCTCGCCCTTCGAGTTGAGGAGCTGGGTCGGGAACTTCGAGCGAAGAATCTGGGATGCAGAGATGCCTTGAGGCTCCGGGAGCTTGAACGGGTGCTCCCTGGGGATGTCTCCGCAATCCTCGAGCCCCACACAGCCCCTGTAGATCGACGTCTCCTCCATGAACGGATTGCGGGCCAGGATGGACCAGCCCGAGATGTCCTTGATGGCTTTGTGCAGGTTGTCGATGTAGAGGTCTTTGAGCTTGTGTGGAACAGCCTGGATGCGACACCCGGCCGGCATGCGATCAGCGAGCTTCTTCAGGTCTGCTTTTTCGACTTGGTCGTCGTCCCCAAGCATACGAGACGGGTTCGCAGCGTTGCCAAGGAAGATGTAGAAGCGCTTGGTCCCGTACTTGTGGTCTGGACGGGACATCTTGGGGAGCCACTGGGGGTAGTCCAAGACGGCGACGCGGGGATTGCCCTTCGAGGTTTCGATTCTGCGCTCGAGAAAGTCGCCGGGGAACTGCTTCGAGGAGATCATGTAGAGCCGGGCGAGTACGAAGTCCTCTTCAGTGACGTAGCGGGATGCTTGGCGGCCCGCGAAGGCGTCGAAAAGCACCTTGGCCTGGTCATACTCTCCGGCGAGTTTGGAGTGGCGGGATTGTGCAGCTCCGACCATGAAGTTGAGCTCGTCGAGACAGCCCCCGATGACGTTCTCGCCCAGGATGGAGCTCTCGCGGGAGTTGCCCGCCATCCAGACGACGTTCTGCTTCGGCCACCAAAGCATGTCCTTGCCCGTGGGCCTGAACAGCTCGTGGTTTTGGAAGAGAGGTGAGGCCATCAGCGCATCGGTGACGTAGTTCCACATGACGTCGTGGGCACTGCGGCCGTCGACGGAAAGTGTGGCGAAGACGATGCGGGAGTCTGGAGCGTTGTCGAAGATACTTTGCGGGTTCTTCCGACAGAGCGTGTGATAGAGCTCGTAGGAGATCCCCATGTGCGCAGCGTAGTTCTTTCCCCACCCAATAGCCCCCGTCAGGATGACCTGCTTGATGAAGGGATTGTTCAGGATACGACAAAGACGGTCGAGCAGCAGCGGGTGTAGGTTGCGCCCCCGGTGCCCCATGTAGTCGTTGTCGAGAAAGAACTGCCGCGGAGAGACGGGCGGGATGTAGAAGTGCTCAGAGTCGAGCGCGTTGCGCGTTGGGGTCTTGGCCGCGTTGGTCTTTCTCTGCTTGACGCGCTCTTGGAGCTCTCGGATGAGAATGCCGCGTTGGACTGGCGAGAATCGGTTGAGGCGCTCGATGATCGGAGGAGGAGATGGGATCTGTTCCCATCCCCCGAGCCCCTCTACCAGATGCTGGCCAATGTCAGCGCCCATGCTGCTCAGCCGTGGATATCAAACTCATCGTCGGCCTCTGTAAGGTAAACGCCGCGCGCCGCAAGATCGTTTCGAGCCATGAGCTCAGCGGTGGATCGGTCGTGGCCTTTGGCCCTGTACGACTCGATGAGCCTGGCGAGCGTGATCGGCTCACCGGTGGAACTTTCGAGCCAGGCCTCAGAACGGGTTTGTTTTGTCGTCATGATCGTCCCTCTCCGGGCAGTGCTCGATGTGATGATCCCACATTTCGAGCTTGAGTTGTCGCCAGCGTCCAAGGACACTGTGACGCCTTTTGTACCGCCAGTCTACAGGATCATCGCTCGAGCTCCACATCATCCACCAGACGTCGCGGTAGGTGCAGCCCGTGCGAAAGGTATCGTAATCCAACCCGCAGTGAGGGCACCGCTCGGACATATCCGCCATCGTGCACCTCAGAAGTGGCCAGGGGAGGGGAGAGCTCCCCCGGCCTGTGGTGCAAACGCGCCCCCGTAAGCACGTGTGGTCTTGCACCGAGCTGGTTGTGATCATAGCACCTCGTGCAAACGATTCACCAGAGGCGATAGACGCCCCAAGGTCGACGAGACTCAGACAACGACAACTCCTCCAGATGCCGCACATAGGCCCATGCGGTAGCTGTGGGATCTGGAAGCACCTGTGAGGCTAGTAGATACTCGAAAACCACCGTCTGCATCTGCCACAGCCGACAACCCCATTTCCTAGTTCCTTTACACGTATCCGATCCATAACAGTCTTGGTGTCTCGCGCGCGCGCGAGCGTCGAGCCAAGTCCAGCGTTCATGCGGGATCGCTCGGATCGCCCTTGACGAAGTTAGCGTCATCCAGCATCGCACAAAGCTTCGTTTTGCCCCTCACCCTCAACTCGTTCATGTGCTCACGCTGAATATCCTCGACTATCATGGCCACTTCGAACGGGTGGTAGAAGCCCTTGTACCGAACCACCGTGCCGATAGGCTCTGAAAGCTGCTTTCGCGCCTCCGCGAGTGTCCGCTTCCTAGACCAGTAATGCTTGCCGAAGACGAGAACGTTTCCTGCGTCGTCGTAGACGGTCCAAATGCGCCCGTAGGCCGACATGGTTCTGAACACGTGGACCTTCATGCTATCGCCTGAGAGGTCCGTGCAGCTTTTCTTCAGGAACTGCGTACGGGCCTGTGGTGCTTTTGTGCCCATTGCTACCTCCTAGTAGGCTTTACACATATCTGATTCCAAGGGAGAATTTCACGTCCCTAAGATTCTCGGGGGAAAAGCTGCACGCAGTCAATGCGTTAAAGCTCCTCCCCGAGAGCCTCAGCTGCGTCTCGGATGAGCCCCATGTGATACCAATCCTCCCGCAGAAACTTGTTGGCATCGTTGTACAGCGACACGATGTTGTCCTGGTTGCTTCGTGGGGCGCCCATGACATCGCAGAGCTGCCTGAGTCTCCCGGCAGCGAGCGCGAGCTTGTAGAGCTGCTTGCAGTGACACGGAAAGTTCTCAGGCAGGGCTCCTGAGTTGTGAGGACAATGGGGTAGGTGCTTCATTTTTTACGTCCTGGAAATAACGCCGACTTCAAAACGAGGCAAAGACCTGATGGTGCTCGGCGTGGTAGATGACCTTTGAAGACGAGAACGCGGGAGCTGGCTCAATCGCTTTTACGGAGTAGAACAGTTTGCTTCACGTTGTAGCCGTGCTCGAGCCAAACCTTCCACCTCAGCAACTCCTCTACGGCGGGGGACTTGAAGGGCTCCTTCAGCATGTCGATGGGGCGGAAGCCTCCCGGCTCGCAATCGGTGTTCTCCTTGAGCACCCTGTGTCGGGAGTCTTCGACGGTGTTCGTCACCAGGATGGCAGAGCTCTCCTCGAAGTAGAGGGTGAGCATGCGGAGGCACTCCCACAGAGGCCAATGCTGAAGCACGTCCTTGACGATGATGAGGTCTGCGCGGACGGTGAAGTCCCGGATGTCGGCACAGACGAAAGCGATATTGCGCTTTGCGAAGCGGGCGGAGAGCTTTCTGATTAGAGGCTCGACAACGTCCACGCCGAGGTAGTCGACGTTGCCCCAGTCGACGTGCCGGGAGAATGTCCAATCTCCGCAGCCGAGATCCAGGACCGTCTTGATGCCGCGCTCCGCGATGAGAGCCTCCAGGAGCTCTCTGTAGGGCTTCGTGGCCGTGAGGGTAGAGCCGCAGCCGCTGATGGGGTCGTGGGGCGAGACGGCCCATTCTCGCTGCTCGTAGATACGGGTGAATGTCTGCCTCATGGCTTCACCGGGTCTGGGGTAAAGTAGAGTGGGATGTACGGATACAGCCGCAGTCGATTCTTACATCGGGAGCAGATATCCACAAACCGACCCCCTTCTTCAGAAATACAGACACCAAAGTGCTCGGCGGGATACATCTCGCAGAGCTCGCAGTGAATGACATCTCCGCACTCGTCCTTCCTGTGCTTGCTCATGTGTCCTCTCGAGGAAATGTCTTCGATAGCTGCTCGAAGAAGCTCCGCGTCTTCTCGTCGTAGGGGATCAGTGCCCCCGCAAAGTCGCCCGATGACTTGTAGGCGTACTGCCTGTTGCAACGGTGACAGCGGACGAGCAAGCTCTGCCCACTGAGCGCCCGCTCGAAGACGAGTTGGTGGCCAAAGACGAGACAGATCAGGCGCCGGAAGAGAAGAATCATTCTTCAGGCTCCTCATTCGGATCTGGCATGGGAACAATCCAAGTGGGCTGGTTGAAGTGCACTGTAGCCTCCTTGAGTAGAGCGGTGCTTGCCCCCTTCAGCTTTTTGATGTTTTCCTCGGTCTTGGAGTCATCCCTCGAAGTCCTCATCACTGAAGCGAAGAGCGTGGCAAATGTAGTATTCGCGCTTCTTCGCGAACTGCTTGAAGGGACGCACCTTCACGATCACCCCTTCCATTTTCGAGCCGTCTGGACCAAAGCCCTTGGCGTTGCCCTCGATGAGCAGGATCCCCTCGCCTTTTTCAAACCGCTGAGTGTGCTTGTTGGGCATAGCATCCCATACGTCCTGCGGAATACCAGACGTGTGCCCGAGAGTCCCGAGGCACAGCGTGATGTGGTTGCCGTCTCGCTTCTTCCCGTTGCCAACCACGACCACATCACCAGGCCGAATGCGTTTCCTCACGTACTCAAGTCCAGAATCGTTCGGAAGTTGGTTGATATCGAACACCCGCCGATCTGTGTGCGGCTTCCGGTTCGGGTGCTCCTTCGTCGGGCCCCAGTTCTTCCCCTCGCCGTCGAGCCAATCTTGAATGCGGGCTGTCGAGGCGAGAGCGAGCTGCCGGATGCGCTTGTTGAGGCGCCCCCCGAAGCATGCTGCCACGAACGCGCCGCACCAAGCTGACTGGCCGTTGCGCGCGTACCGATCAAGCCAGTGCCAGTACATCCCCAGCTCGTCACGGATGAAGCCGTCGATCTCCCCACAGTTCTCGCCCGGAGGTTCGTGAATGCCCTTGCGCCAGAACCCCAGCGCGCAATCGAGCGTCTGCCGAGTATACCTCTCCGCCTTTGGTACGATGGTGCCCGTGATCTCGACTGGGACCACCATCTCGCTCATCGAGAAGTCCCGCCTCGTGCGCCTGAGCTCATCAACGGACCGCTTCACGAGCCGATCCAGTGCTCTCTCGGTAAGTACTTCCGCGAACGCGGGAGCCCCGTCGAAAAAGGCTGCGAGAGCCTCTACTGTCTTCGGCCCGTAAATGCCATCGATTTCTCCCACGTATTCATTGTACAAGAGACGCTGTATCGCCTTCACCGTGTGACTCTTGTTGCCCCGCACAGCGACGTTTTCGTTATCCAGTTTTGTCATGGTCCCGCTCCTTCGAAAAACAACCCCGCAGGGCTGCGTGATGGGCATGCCGTCGTCCACCTCCACCGTCGCGATTTCGATCCGTGCCCATTCAGGCTTTGTTCCGTCGACTCGGATAACGTCGCGAGTGTAGGCGAGAGCGTCTGCGGAGACGCTGGTAGGAGCTCGACCGATAAACTCCTCCATGCTTTGAATGAGCTCCCAGCGCTCAAGGTGGTCGTATAGATTTTCATCACAGTAGGCGGTTTCAAGGATCTTGGTCTCCATGTAGTCGTTTCCTACGATCTCGATGGCCTCATTGATGATCGAGCGCATTCCGCCAGCGCCGCGTGAGTTGGTCAGGCGAATGAGCCCGGCGAGGCTCGTCGCGAACACCCAGTCATACTGCGCCATCATCTCGAGCCCAGGAGGCGAATAGCTGGCCAGCCACTCGCGCACACAGAGCTTCACGATATCTGGATGCTGCGCGATCTCCCACCAACCCGAGAGCAGCCAGTCGTAGCGCTCCTTGTAGGGCTCCTTGCCGCGTTGGATGTGGATGTTGGAGCGAATCCAGTTCTCGTTGACCATCAGGCCTGCAGCCTCTTCGCCCCAGGCCCACTTGGCGAGCTTGGGAGCCTCTTGCGCAATGGTCGCCAGGAGTTTTGGTGCTGTGTCGCTCCACCAGTGGGCGATGCCGATGGAGAGCTCGTCCAGCGAGATCCAGGAGTCGGGGCTCCGGGAGAAGGTCACGTCTTTCCAGCCCGAGACGAGCAAGCACAGCCCGGCCTCGAAAGTGCCCGTGCTCGTGGTCTCCTCCCACGCAGGGCACTTTTGCCTGTAGACGTTGGGGCAGTGGTCGTAGCCCCACATCTCCTCTGGCGGAGGCACGACGTGCTTCGGCGGGAAGGGTGATTCGGTCAGACCGGGGCTTGAGCGCATCGCTTGGTAGGTGGCCGGGCCGATCTTGCCGTCGGCGTCTAGGTCGTTCGCCTTCTGCCAGCAGGTAACAGCTTCGACGGTGTCCGGCCCCCAGTAGCCGTCGAGCTCGACGCCCACGAGTCCCTGGAGCTCCAATGTCTCGTTTTTGTCGTAGCGAGCTTTGTTGTAGTCGATGGCTGCTTGGATTGTGCTCATTTCGGTAGTCTCCTTCGGCTAACGCGATCACCTTGCGACCGCCGATGCCGTTACTCTTCTCTGTTTTCTCTTCGCTCACGTTGTTTCTCCATTTTCAGGGCTCGTTGGTGTAGATACTCCTCGACCCGGGACAGGGAAGGCTCATCGAAGCGGAGCTGCTCGTTGCTCAGTACGATATCATCCACCCTGGTTACGAGGAACTTCACAAGCTCTGCGGGCGGAGGCACCTGAACCAGCACTCGCTGTCTCTCCCAGAGCCGAGGAAACATTGTCAAGTCCAGATCACGCACGAAGTGCAACTCCCGGTTCTCGATCTGGTGGTCGTCAACGAGGCGGCGCCACTGTAGCGCGCTCGTTGGTGTCATGGTGCTCACGTACTGCCCGGAGCGTAGCAGCTTCCATCCGGGCGCCAGGAAACCAATCTTGGTGCCGGAGTGGCTTGAGATCACCTTCAGCTCCACGCAGTGCACGCCCGAACGGACGACGTCAAACGTCCGCACACAGGCGCGAGCGTTATCCCGCCCCGCTCGCGCCTCGAGCTCTTTGTCGGCTGGCTCGAGCTCAAGGAGACGCCTCCTGCGCTCCGGACTGTCAATTGGCCGCACCACCTTCCTCCTCCTGGCACCTACCGTCTTTCTTGCGCTCCGGAAAGTGTCCTGTCTCTATGAAGGTGTTCTTGCAGTCCATACAGACCAGGATCCCACCAGTGCGCCTCCGTTCGCGGCTCGGCTGTCTGCACCACTCACAGAGAAAATCCTCACGAACTCGCTCGTTGCAGATTCTACAACGTGGGTAGTCAAGAGCGTCCGGATACACCCCCGCGTCGTGTTTGCAGTCCGAGTGGTTCTCGTAGTTGGGCGCATCCGGATCTGGCCCTAAAGGGTCCTCCTCCACGAGCTTTGCAGACGCAAGATAGTTGAGCGCTGCCGAGAGATCTCTAATACAGTCAGCCAAGTGACCCACATCATCGGCGGTCAGCTGCTCGACCACATCAACGATCTCATGCGCGGCGCGCAAGAGCTTATCGTGCTGCTCTTTGTTCACGGTGCCTCCCTTACTTGCTTTTGGGGACACTACCGAGAACGCAGAAACGATCTCAATCGTTTTCTTCGGGGATCGGAGCCCAGGAAGCTACCTTGGCCGCGAGCTCGAGTTCGTGAAACCGTGCGTAGCTCATACTGTTTCCACCCCCATACCTTGCAGGATTGCGATGCACTGTCTCGAGGACTCACTTACAACGCCTCCGCGGCGGATGATGTGCGTGGAGGATAAGAGGTACTGGCGCACAAAGACAATGTCAGCTGGAGAGCACTTGTAGACTTCGAGCCTCTGAGCCAGCAGTCGGGGCTCCATGAGCTGCCCGTGGAGGAACCAGTGGAGCTCCATGTTGCACCGGAGCGCCTCGGCCTCGTAGCGAGCCCTGTGTGTCGAGCTCGAGAGGTACTTCCAGGTGTACTCCATCCCGAGCGTCTCGTACTGGACGATGTGCTGGAACTCGTGAGCGCAGCATCGAATCTGGGAGTCGAGCTCACGTGCGAAGTAATCCCCAGGCTTGAACGGGAGTGCCATGCGACGAAAGTAGGTCGTGGCGAACCTGGTCATGAACTTGTCGGAGTCCATGATGCCCATGAACTGGAGAAAGCGTCCGGCCGCTTGCATCTCCTTCGCAGAGCTCTTGTCTAGAATCTTGGTCTTGTGTTTGGCGGCCATCTGAGAGTAGAGGCTTGCGACGATAGCACCGCGGTCGGCGGGCTTCAGTTCGTGGAATCCGGTTGCCATATTATGCTTCCCCTTCGGGCTCAGACATCATGAGATCGACGATCGCGCACCTGTTCTCGGGCTCCACGTCGGCAAGTATTTCCTTGAAGGCGTCTTCCTGCTTCTTGCGACCCCACTCCATCCCAAGCTCAAGGAAACAGTCAAACAAAAGCAAGACTCCGATCGTGCTTCATGTGGACGAGAACACAGACCTACTCCGGATCGTTTTCGGGCTCAAAGCGCACGCCAAGCTCGGCCTGGATCTCTTCGTCCGAGAGCCCACACAGCCGCAGAAACTTCTCGGCGACCTCCGGGGTTGAGAACCGGATCCAGGTCGGCTTGGCCTTGCACTTGTGGTACAAATCGTTGGAGACCTGCACCATCTTCTCGTAGAGCTTGCGGTCGAACTGCTCGCTCACGCGGCCCTCCCGCACTGACACATCTCGGAAAGAGACTCGGCCAGCGCCTCGGCGTACCAGCGCTCCTCGCACGCGGTGGAGATGGCTGGAATGTGCATCGAGCTCTTTCGACCGCAGGCTGAGCACTGGACGGTCAGAAGCGAATCCGTCTCAGAAAGGTACTCTGCCTGCATTGGTGGCCGCAGCTCGTACTTGACGGCGCCGCCACATACACAGATGGATACTTTGGTGCTCATGGTCCCTGCCCCTGTTTCTCTGGCACGCACGTGTGAGAGGTGTAGGGCTCCGTATCTGGAGTCTCCTCTGTGTACTCGACGCACACCCACGTGCCGTCCAGCTCGTTACAATCGGTCACAACGACCCACTGTCCCATTGGGTCACACACTTGTGCCTCATTCGCGTTGCACCTGGTGTTGTGTGTCGTGCACTCCCTCGGAGGCGGAGCCGTGCAGGAGTAGAGAAAATGCCCGCCCACGAGAACGAACATCACGATCAGTAGTATCACGAGCATGTCCTCTATGATCCCCCAACGCTTTGAACTGACCTGCAGCATACACCCCCTCCTTGGTTCCACTGTACGCGCCCGAGGCCCGTATTCAAAACCTTACTCTTTGAACTGTACCTTTCCAGTGCATTGCACCTTATCAGATTTTGGTGTGGGAAGAGGCCTGGAGCGAGCTTGATCAGCCACGACCTTCTTCATTTTCACATCCATCTTCTCCAGGAACGCAGGCTCCGCACTTTTCGTGAGCCTCGCGCGCAGGAAGACCACCTCCGCCTCGAGCGCCTCTATCCGGGCCGCGAGAATGGCTGAGGAGTCCTGGACAGCTCCTCGAGCATCCTGAACAGCTTCCTGGGCGTCCCCAGTTTCGTCGTCCACCTCTTCGATCTGCTCCTGCGTCTCCCGGAGCTCGGCCCGAATCTCGGCGTACCAGCCTGCGAGCACCTTTCCCGTGAAGCCCAAGATGAGCAGGCACGCAGCGACGATCGCCACGCGCTTGGCCCATTTATTCTGAAAGGCTCTGGCTATCGCTCCTTGCGGGGTCGTCGGGGTGCTCATAGGGGATCTCCTGCTGTTCGGCCAACAAGGACTTGAGTCCCTTGAGCTCTTTCACCGAGTTGGCCATGAGCGACTGCTCAATCATCCAAAGGCGTTCTCGAGCGCTGATGTTCTTCTCCCAATCTTCTGACGCGGCCATCTCCTCTCCTGTGTCTACGCATCGATAGCGTGCCGAGCAATCGCGCCATAGACGGAGAAACACCTCCCAGGGGGACCACAACGTCCTTCCCACAGCGTGAGCACCATACCCGAAGGCACGGGTGCCTCACGTCCCCAGCGTACGGCTCCTCGGCGTACGCGAGTGGCTGCCCGCAGCTACAAGCCTCCGCATAGAGACCGCGATCGGCTAATGACACATCTACCTCCGCTTGTCTGTCCGACTATTCGGTGTCGGATGGCGTTTCCTTCATCAAGAACGCCAGGCCCGAGATTTCCGCTTCTTTCTCGAGAGCGTCCATGACTTGAATCAGAGCCTCCCGAGCTTGTGCGTCGTCGGCCACCTCGGTGATGCCGGAGGCCTGAGCCACGACAGCCGGGTCGATACCTTTGTTCTTCAGCACGTGGAGAAGAGCCGGGATGAACTGGATAAGCAGCGTCTCGGTGGGGAGCACCTGCTGCTGGGTCACTCGGCGCCGGATGGCTGTGACCATCTGCTTGCCCGTTTCCGGGTCGATGGTCTGCGGGTCGATGGTCTGGTCGATGGTCGTCGTGGTGACGGTTGTCTTCCCGCTGAGCCGCTCGAGCAGCGCCCGGAACACCTCTTGGATGATGTCGTCCTCGTCCCTGATAGAGATGTTCTTGAAGTAATGGATGGCGTCATCAGTGAGAATCCGGAACTCCTCGTGACGCTTGCGCCAGTTGTAGTAGGTCTGCGGGCTGATCCCGACGGCCTCGCACGCGGCCTTTGCCTCGCCACAGCGCCTCAGCACGTGCGCGACCTTCCCGATGTTCTCTGGCGTGTACATACTTACTCCGCGAGCAGCCATGATTCCTCCTGAGCTTGCGTGTCCCTGTAACATATCAGGAGAGTGAAAACGAAAAAAGGCCGAGCCCGAAGGCCCAGCCTTTTTTCGTTTTCCCGGATGATCCGCTTATCGCGGGCCGCCCCTCATGGGGATGCCTAGTCGTGCACCTCCCGCTCCGGCGAGCCCGGCCATGTTGGTTGCTCCCTGCCGCGCCAGGTTCTGGGCTTTCGCTCGCTGCGCGACGCGACGTTCACGTCGCCGCAACTCTGCCCGAGCGACGCCAATCCTCCCGCGCCGGCCAGTAGCCGGTGCCATCCCGGCCGCCGCTCGCGCCGCCTGCCACTGCGCCCTCTGCCGCAGCAAATCTCTTCCCCTTCCCATGATCTACCTCCCTAATCGAACTGCGTTTGGTTCGACCGGGAGCTTGCAGTAGGACTCCCGGCCTAGAGCCTCAAGGCTCGGTCAGTCACCTCCATCGTCAGACGGTCTCGCATAGGCTAGACGGTTACAGTATCCCGTCGCCCGTCGCGTGGACGGGAGAAGGGATGTCTGCAGCCGTCTGACTACACAAGACACCTTGCGGATGCGTCGGTGGAAAGTCCTGAGACCTACCCGAAACACCATCAAGGCCCGTCTTGAGATGGATGTCCTTACTGCGGACATGTAGTCCTCCTTCGGTGCACTACGCACCAGACGTACCCAAGATACTACCCGGCGCGGCGGAAGTCCAGGACGTCACTCTTTTTTTGCAGCCCTCCCTTTCATCTTCTCCCGCTTTTTGCGGTCTGCCTCTGCCCGGGCCTTCGCCCTCTTTTTTGCCTTAGCAGCCTTCTTCTTCACGTCCTGCGCGAGCGACCTCTTCTTCTTCTTCAGCTTCGGCAGATAGTAGATCTTGTAGTGCCGGTTCAGAAAGTCAGAGATGTATTCGCAGTCGTCCATGACCAGCTCCCCATCCCTGGTAAGGAGAGCTCCTGCGCCTTTGCACTTCTTGCACGTCGATCCGTCCTCGAGCAGACCAGTCTCCTCGCAGTGCTCACACGGAAGCTCGAGAGGCATATCTGTGCTCTCGACGACCTCTCCTGACCCAGCGCATACCGGGCATACAATGGATTTTAGTTCCTGCTCTTCCGACTTCTTTGTTTTCTTTTTAGCCACTGAAGTGTCCTCCTACTTCTTCTTCCTGGTCTTGCGCTTCTTTGGTTTCTCCTCCGACGGAGCAGGTGGAGGCACATAGTGCGGGAGACACAGCTCCAACAGGCGGTCAGCCGCCTTCTCCTCTCCGAGGACCTGCCGCACCACGTCGGCGTCCTCCCCATCGAAGTACAGACGGATGTTGAGGGAGTTGGTCTCCCTGCGGATCATCTCGCGCTCTTCTTTATTCTTGGCCTCTCTGATTCGCTTCTCTTGCTCACGAAGACGATCGGAAGCCTCAGCGGTCATCGCTGTGGGCGCTCGGTGCGCCTCGCCCACACTCGTCCCCATATCCTTCTGAGGCAACCACGCTTCATTGAACTCGTCGCCGGCGAGGGCCGCCGCGGCTGTCGCGTCTTCGAGGAGCCGATCCATCTCGTCCTCGTCGATCATGAGGCTGTCCATGGCGTGGTCGAGAGCACCGAGCTCACGCAGGTCTTCGAACACCCCAACCATTAGTTCGTGGTCCTCTGAGCCGCGAGCGCGGTTGTGCCGAAGAGTGGCAATGCGCATCTGTTCGTCGGTCATGTCCGTGATGACCACAGGAATCTGCGGCATATCGAGAGCCCGACCAGCTCGCCAACGGTGCTCACCATCGACAATCACGAGCTGTCCCTTGAGCTTACCCTTCTTCTCCTTCCGTACGACGACGGGCTGAGTGAACCCGTCTTCCATGATAGAACGGAGCAGAAGCTCAAAGTCATGATCGGTTTGGCGGTTCGGGTTGTACTTGTTCGGGTTGAGCTCATCTGTGTCGACGTAGGTGATCTCGAGCTTCTTCAGACGCTTTGCCTTCTTCGCGATCTCCTTCTTCGACCTGCGCATCAGGTTCGCGAGAACCTTCTTCTCATGCGTTTTGAACGTGTCTGTTGTCGTCGACTTTGCCATCGATCACTCCTCGTGGAATAGCCCACCTGGGCGAAAATCTTCTGGGTCCATTGGGGGGAGCACGGACTCCTGAACCTTTACTAAGAGCACCAACGGATCTCCGCTCCACATCTTGTGAGCTGCTTCTTTCCACGATGGAAGGATGGTGCATAGTCCGCAGTTCTTAGCCTGCGGTAGCTCTCCGGATGAATGACGTGCGTGCTGTGCTAGCGCCGCTTCAATCACTCCCGCGGATCGAAGAGCAATCCAGTCCGGAGCTTCCTCTACACACTCACGCCAAAAGCACTCTTCCCAGCTCTCGTTGAGCTTCCTACGAGGCTGAACGAGCTTCTTACCAAAACGCGCGGCATTCCTGGTACCCGGACAGCGCACACATAGCCTATCGAACCACCGAGGCCAGGCCTTCGCGGCCGCCTCGAGCATGTCCGCCCCCTGTGGCACTGTTGTTACTGGTCCGATCCGCATGCGTGCGGCCTTGAAACCGAGCTTGTACAGAACGTCATAGGCCTTGTTGTAGTCCCACTTGAACTTAGCCATCGCCAGCCACACGTCCTTGTCGCGCCAATCATAGATCGGCTTCGCAGTGCGTATGCGATCGTGTGGCTTGGAGAGGAAGCCCTTCGACGAGTAAATGGACATCATCCTGTACCGAGACTCATCGATGCGAATACCGATGACCTGCACAAGATGCTTTCCTGGAGCCGGAGGAAAGTTGTCGAGCCTGGACAACGTCTGCTGGTTGCACGCGTGCGAGTCAAACTGTGCAAAAACTGGTGGCTTCCGCATCCACTTGTCCGGATCCATCTCTGGGTCGAAGGTCCAATACCACGGGTTGGATCGATTCCAGATGTTCGGCTGTGCCATGTACGAGTAGTACCAATGAAAGTTTACGTCAGGCCGAGCCGCCACGCGCTCACAGTAGTCGAAGGTGCCGGGGAGGCAAATCTCTTCGTCCCGGTGCACCACCTCAACTGGTAGTCTTCCGGTGCGCTTCGCCGCCTCCAGGCATACGTGTAGGACACACGTGGAGTCTTTGCCGCCACTAAAGGAGACCACGACGCGGTGACCAGCCCGGTAGACCGCCTCCATGCGAGCAACGGCCTCTTCCCAGACGTTCTTTCCGAGCATTTTGCGGCGGCCCATCAGTTCTCCTCCCAGTACTCAATCAGGAAGATGAGGGCAGCGGCGTCGGTTTCGAGGCCCTGCTCGTTCATGATGGTATCGAACGTCTCCTCGACCCGCTCATGCTCCGCTGGAGAGAAAAAAAGAGTGAGGCGCTTGATTGAGCCGTCCACGGTCGGCCCTGCGTCCGAGCTCGTGTGTGCGGCCCCCTCGAGCTCTGTGTCCCCCGGGTCTTGCTCCCCACCCTCGTCGTCGTCTTCCTCAGACTCGTCTTCCTCCTCGTCCTCCTCAGATTCGTCTTCCTCCTCGTCCTCCTCGCAGAAGTACTGCTCGATGAGAGCATCCACTTCGTCCTGATCGAATCCTGTGCCCTCGACCGAGCCCGCGATCTCATCCAGCTCCCGCAACATGTCCGCGAGGAGCTCACCGTCATAGGTCGCATGATCAGAGGTCTTGTTGTCGGCCAAGAGCAACCGACGCTGCATCGCTTCCGGCAGGTCCACGTACTGCACAGGCAGACGCGAATAGCCGAGCTCGACCGCTGCACGGAAGCGGGTGTTGCCGATTAGGACCGTTCCCAGGTCCGTCGGCTTCTTTCCCTTTTGAACGATGAGACTGCCCCAGAACCCATTCTCAGCGATGGACTCTTTGGTCCGCCGCAGGTCGCCGCGCCGAGGATTTCTCGGGTGGGTCTGCAGTCGATCCACCGCAACCATGTTCACCTGAGCCTTTGTCACGAACTCACTCATATGCTTTCTCCTGCCACTTGATATACGACCACTCAGCATCGAGGTCGCCGATGATTTGGTATGCACGACTGAGCGGGATTCCCGTCTCTCGATTCAGCGCGTAGAGATTGCGTTTCTCGGCGCGGAGCATATCAGTCATCACCATCGCGTGCTCGAGCCCACACTCCCACGCCGCCTGGTAGAGCTTCTCGACGAGCTCTACCTCTGCCGTGAGACGCTCGGGCGAAAACGATCTTGAAGACCAGTCCAACGCGTCGAGCCACACGTCGGTAGACGCAGGCTGTATCTCAACCCACTCCCCGTCGGTGCCGCGCGTGCACTGTGAGAAGAGATCCGCCCGGTCCGCGGGACGGACTGAGAGCCACCTGTAGATGGAGATGACCTTGTTGCGGAGGCTTTGCAAGACCAGATCCTCGAGCTCCTCTAGAGGTAAGTCAGCCCCATAGTAGCTCAGGACACGAACAATCGTCTCGAGCCCGACGGATCTGAGGTCGTCGTAGCTCATGAATGGGTTTCCGTCGCTGTATCCGCGACTGAATCTACGAGCGCTATGCTCTACAAGCTTAATCAGCCTCCTCATGAGGCTCGGTTTCGCGTACACATTCACCTCCCTGGGCGATAAGACCACACGCCCGGTGTACACCAAGGTTTTTCTCCTCGTCAGTCTCGAGGAGTTCGTTGCACTGCGTACAACGAAGTTGAATGATGCGGACCACGACTCTGGGCCGCCACTTCCACGGGTTGAGAATCACGTCTGCGAGCATTCTTGTCACCGTGGTATCTACCACAGCGTCCACCTTCACGCCGAACTCGTCGACGACTCCCAGTGGGACGAACTCTTCGGGGTGCTCGTTCCACTGCCCCTTTGGACCCTCGTATGTGCTCACTAGACGCTGACCACCTACGGTATAGAAAAGACACACAAGCTGACCGTCAGTGCTCGCGCCGAACTCCACGATGATGACCCCATTGTGCCTGAGCGGATCGAACACGCCGTCGAAGACAGACTTCGCGGGCTCGACTCGAGCTTGCTCGGACGTAGGGTACTGGACACCGTCGATTTCAAGATCGGCGAAGCGACTGCTCATCTCTTTTATCCTCCCGATACCTTTGATCCTACTTCATTCGGATCAGTGCTGTCAACCGCATTATTGCTTGATTTGCGCGTTTTTTGATAGGCTCTGAAGCCCTCTTTCGCAAGGACTGCGAGCGCCCGATCCGTCTTCCGAATCTGCGTTTTTGGTTTGCGCTTGCCGGGGAGATACAGGCTCCACGGTTTGCGGACACTCTCCCGACCCAGCTTCGCCACGAGGCGGCCATCGAGCTCGAGCTTGATCCACTGCTTCGTTTTGGTGAGCTTGGCCCCCGTCAGCTTTCGCCAAATCGTGAAGATACGGGCTGCCCGTTTCGGCGACTCCTCCAGGCAGGCCTTCCAGACGTCCTCTACGAACTCCGGCGTGGCGTAGACTGTCCCCTCCCGGCGCACGCCACCCTCCGCGGGAGCGAACTCGAGCCGCAGCGCCCCATCGGCCACGAGCGTCACGAGGTACAGGTTCTGCGGGCTCGGCCCGGAGCGTCGGGTCGTCCAGTTCTGGATGGTGTTCGTGCCCCCAGCCTTCCCCTCATCTCGAGCGTACCAGTCGAGCGCCTGACACAGCTCCACGTAGGTGCAATAGCGCCTCGTCCAGTGCTCGCTCTTCGGCCCGGTGATCCGGTGCACCGCATCCAGTGCGGCCCTGCGGTCGGTTTCTCGCTGGGCCTGTTCACGCTCCTGAAGGAGCTCTGAGACTAGCTGGTCAAGCATGATTTTCCTCCTCTCCTGGAATCGCTACCACATGCCTCCGGTGCGTGTCAAGATCACATGCATCTGAAAAATGAAAAGCCCCCAAGGAACGTCCCTGTCCCCTGGGGGCTTTTCCCGCGTGGAGGCACACACGGTCACTCGATGTCCTTGAGCCTGGTGATTCGACACCGCTTCCACCCGCGCGGCTCGACCCTGAACCTCGTGGTCTGAACACCCGACACCTTAGCGGATGCGCTGATCACCCTCTCGGCTTCGGCGACGGTGCAATCGTCGCATTCGATCGCCTCGCCTACCTGGATGGTCTCTGCGCCGCAAGGAGACACATAAGGCCAAAGGCTCGTGCTCCCTGTCAAGAGGTAGAGCGTCGTCGGCAGCTCGTCAACGTCCCTATAGAAAGCATCCCCACAGGAACCAATCAGCCGTCCATCTGTCGTTTTGCCCGTAACCGTAATCATCTCGCCACACACAGTGCAAACCTCGTGCGGCCCGTCCCACACCCTGATGGTGTGGTGCCCCTCCGCGTCGATCCACACCTCCACTGGAGTGGTGAGGTTCGAGCACGTGTTCACGTTCTGAATCGCTGTCATGAACACGTCTCGAAGATCGGGCAAGTCCTCCTGTATCTCCCCTCCCGCGTATTCTCCGGGCTTGAGAAACGACTGCAGGAAGCAACTTGCCACGAGCTCCCGGTACTCGTCGTCTGGCATGACCGAAAGGGCCATCCACACTGAGTAGGGTCGCTCCTTCTCCTCGTCTGTGTACTCGTCGCGGTCGTAGGGCTCTCCCTCGGCGAAGAAGAACTCTGGTGAGAACGATAGTTCAAAACTCATCGTTTCCTCCCTGTTGTTCGCTATGCTCTCGGTGACGCGCTCCGGCTACTGGTTAGATGATTCGGCTAAAGCCGACGCTCCTGATGACGTCTTCGATCGGAGTCTTGGCGTCCACGGTCTCACCCTGACGGTCCGAGCCCAAGAGAACGCCGTTGCCGGCGAAGAAATCCTGGTGGGCGCCTTCGAGCGTGAAGCCGTAGCGGACTGGCTTCAAGAGCCCCTCGTCGTCGACGTACACGGTATCCCTGTTGGGGAACATGTGCGCCAATGCGACGCAACTAAACTTGCCCGCTCCGTAGATGTGCCTGATGTCGCTGTCGGGAAATGAAGTCTCCACGACCCTCTGGTTCTTGGCATCGATGATAATTGCTCTGATACTCATGGTGTGCATCCTTGGTTGGAGCGCGCCACTGAGAGCATAGCGAGGTTTGGTGTTGTACGCACAACCACGGCGGCCACTGTTTCTACTTAATAGTCAAAATGTGAGTAGGTCGACGCCTCGCACTCCCCGGCACAATCTGTACCGCAATGCGGGCACACCCACTCCTGCTCTTCCGCGAAGATCGCGTCTTGGCACTTCTGGCAACACCCGCTGATGCGGTACTCCTGCCTGGAGATCTCGTCCTTGAACTCCGTCGCCAGCCCGCCACACCACGTGCACAAATCCTTTCGGATCTGCCCGCGGCGAGACTTGCCAATCACGAAGTCGAGGAACTGTTCGACTCCTTCGCTCTTCTTACTTGGTTCTGCCACGACCCCTCCACACATTGAAGTATGAGAACTGCTTGGTTCCGCACGTGCACGGGTGTGGTGGGACGATTGTCCCGTCACTGAAGAGACACCATCGCGAGTGTTTTTTCACTCGGACTGTCTCCTCTCCCGGACGCCGGAGCAAAACGGCCTGTTTCTTCGTCATATCACGAGCACTCTGACGCCCCCACTCATGTGAGGGACGAGCGGCACCCAAATGCCGTCAATGCGGACTTCCGCATCGTCTGAGAGCACCACCTCATCGCCGCCGATTCCGAAGCACGGCACTGGCCGCACGTAGTAGCGACGCTTTCCGTCGATCTCCTCGAAATCTGCTCGAGCGCTTAGAACGTCCACGAGTCTGTCTGTTGATCCTATCCATCCCATGTTTGCCTCCACTGTGGTGGCCGCCGTGGGTGTACGTACAACTACTGTTGATGACATCCGGTGCGGTACCTCTCACGAGAACGTGGTCCCCGTGGAGACCGTTTTATATCACGAACACCTCTGCGCTTGTGGCCTCGGACCAATCGCTCTGTTCATCCCAATAGATCTCATTAGCGATGTTGTCGAGCGCCTGGATCAATGAGCCTTTCCAAACCGCTTTACCGTCATCATCGAAGAACTGCACCTCAAGCTCATTGAGCTCCGCGACTATGTCGCTGAGGACTGCAACACGAGCTGACATACTCCAACTCATACTGCGGCCCTGATCGCTTCCTTGAGCGTCTTGAAGCGGCCTTTCTGAACTGCGGGAGCGGCGTCGGGATCGTTGGAGCCTGGTGTGAGCCAAAGCACCTTATAGAGATTCCACACCCACAGTCCCTTGCGCACGAACCATTTACGATTCGGCGACACGTACGAACCTCTCCTGCTTTTCGTCCACCCGTATCGGATGGTCTCTTTCTGTTCCGTCATGATGCCTCCTATGCATCGAGGGCACGACGCAAAGCACGAGCCTGTTTTACTCTACTTGCCTGTTGGCATGCGGAGCCGGCGAAGCGTCGTCAACTGTGCCTCCCTATCTAGTAGGAACCACAAAGCCGACCGATAAGCCGCCTCCTGGGTTGAGGGAGGACCATCGAGAACGTGGTCCACCACGTCAACCACCGTCTCCACGCACTGTGCCATCGTGGCCGTCTTGAAGAACTCCTCAAGACCGCTGAAGGTCCCTCCTTCGTCAAGCGAATCGATGAGCCTCTGCATGCTCGCGTCAAACCACGGGCGCTCCCCTATCTCGAATCCGCGACCGTGTTTCTTTCTGGAGCGAAGCCATCGAAACTTGTCCGCAAGCCCCTCTGGTATTCCTCCCGGTTTGGGTCCTACCGGGAGAGAGTGCCCGAGCTGAGTCGGAATCTCCCGGTTGAATACTACTGACTTGTGAGTAATCTTCTCTTCCATGTTACCTCCCTTGGTACTGTAACGGGGAGGCTCGTGCTTTGCGGCGCGCCCTCGACTGAATCGTCAGTGAGAGGCACCGCACTGGATGTCATCGGATGTGCTTCCGCTTGGGACCGCGAGCGGTTTTACATTTTCGCTCGCTCTGTTCTGAGATGTCGAATGTCTTCGATGATTGATTCCCTGTCCGACTCTACAAGATGCAAAGCCGAACCAACCCTGCGCACCCACTCTTGTCCTCGAATCACGTCCCGCTCTGGAGTATGCGGATGCCCCATAAAGAGGTCCGCTGTGTGCTGAACACCCCTCATTGCGGCCTCACGCTGTGTCGTCGAACCGAACGTTGAAGCTCGCGCCGTGAGATTCCCTTTCCGGAGATAAACGTATGTCCACCCACCGAGATAAGGCTGAACCACAAGCGCCAAGATGTCCCCAATTCCTCGGACGATCAATAGATTGTCTGAGGAGTCGAGCTTGTAGAGCTCCACGGCGGCCTGACTAAGTGCTGCCTCGCGGGCGAGTTTGAGCGTCCTGTCTTTTTTCACGATCGGGCCGATTCTGAATTCCCGTGCCATAGTTACCTCCACTCTTGATGTGAACATCACTGTGGCCACCACGATTTCTAGTCTAGCGCAACATCCCCCGCGCGGGAGGATCACTGCGCTTCGTACGGCGAAAAGCCTCACCCTTGAGCCATCCTGTGGTCTCGTATCGATCGGAGAGTAGATACCTCCGCGCACGCGCAACTGCCTCGTTTTTGTCCACGCACGCCACCACGAACCGAACCGGATTGAATCTGAGGTTCGTCTTTGCGAGCGCATTCGCAAACTCTTGCGCGATACAATGCCTGATGTCGAACGCTATCCCCTCCTCGTCGGATAGATCGTCCCACTGTTCCAAGTGAGCGCGAACGATCGTTTCGAGGGGGAGAGACGCTATCACTCTGGCGATTAGATCGAAGTGTTTCTTTGTCATCGTCTGTGCCTCCTTTTTGTGGTGGCCACAACGATGCTCACATCCACTGGGGCTCGCGGCCCCAAGTGGAAGCACATCCTTCGGTTAGCTCGCCAAGCTGTGCGCCCGTCCGGGCGCGAGCGAAGGGCTACTTCTTGCCCTTCTTGCTGGTCTTCTTCTTCCCTCCTTTCTTGGTCTTCTTACTGGTCTTCTTCTCTCCCTTCTTGGCCTTCGCGGGCTGCTCCGCGATCTCCCCGGCGATAGCCCTATTCCCGACCTCCACGGGCTGCTCGACGTTGACGTTTCCGCCCGGAACCTGTCTGAGCGGCTTGAGCTGCACGAGCCCATAGTTCTTGGACGCGCTATGCCGCGCGAGGAAAATCGCTGCGGCTTGCCCGCCCATGAGGACATCCTTGCCTGCCTTGGTGGGAATCCACCCCATGTTGCACTTCGTGCAATCGAGCATCCTGAGTACATCTTCGTCCGGAGAATCCGGGAGAAGCTTGTATCCCTCGCACTCTGTGCACGGCACCTCGAGCGGATCTGAGAAGGCTGCCGTGGAACGCTCATACTCATCGCGGAGAGTCTTGAGCTGTTTCTGGGCCTTTTTGAGCTCCCGCTCAAAAATCCGCCCCTCCTTGGTCTTGGCTGCCTTGAGGTTTCCCTTCTCGGTGTAGAACTCGCTGGTCTTCTTCTTCTTGCCCTTGGACGTCTTGTCCTTCTCTGCGCTCTTGGACTTCTTGGGCTTGAGGCCCTCATCATCCTTGGCCAGAGCTTCGTCGAGGGCGACCTTGAGCCGCCGACACTTGGCCTGCTGATCGTCGGTCTTGAGCCTGGCGAGCTTCGCCTCTTGCTCTGCCTTCGACCATTCCTTGTAGACCTTGGTCCGCTTGCTCTTGCCTTCTGCCTTCTCGGCCAATTTCTCGGCCTGGGCCTTGGCCTCCTTGGCCGTCTTCACGAGAGCTCTGAGCTCCGCACGTTCGTCCTCGAGCTCCTGCTCGAGTTCCTTGACGGATTTCTCGGGTTCGGAAGCCTCTGCCTCTTCCTCGGACTCTTCGTCCTCGTCATCTGGCTCGTCTTCTTCTTCCTCCTCCTCCGCTTCTGCGTCCTCGAAGTCCGACTCGTCGTCATCATCCTGCTCTTCGTCTTCTTCCTCCTCCTCGAAGTCTTCTGATTCCTCCTCGTCATCGTCGTCCCACTCGAAGCTGTCGTCCTCTTCGTCTTCGTACTCCAGCCAATGCTCGAGAAGAGCCTCGAGCGGCTCGCCCTTGGAGATCTGAGCTTGGGTGTAGAGCCCAATCTCATCTCCCTCCTGGTCGAGCGCTGCGATCTTGCCCTTCGTCGTCTTGCTGGGGACCAACATGCCGAGTTCATCGTTGTCTTCCTCGGGAAGGACGACTCTGTAGCCTTTGATGCTCTTGTCGGGCACCACGTGGACCACTGAACCGAGAACCTTGCGCTTGATCACTTTCTTCTTCGCCATGCTGTGTACCTCCCTTACGGGTTCACGAACGACCCACCCACTGCGGGTCGACACCGCGCAAGCCATCACCTGCGCTGCCTCCTACCGCGGAGGCAATCCTCGAGCGGCACGACGTCTCTCCTGATCGTAGTCGGTGTCACGAGCTGCACCCGGCAACTGCTCCACCATTTTCTCGACCAAGGCCTGAGAGTCGCACCGCACGAAGAAGTTGCGTCCTTTGGCCTCGAACCACAACTTCTGAATGCACCAACCGTGACCGCACTCGCACTCACCGTATTCCCTGCGGACGACGACCTCGACGGTCGAGATATCGGCATCCTCTGGGTCTTCGGCGTCCACATCATAGATGTAGTAGCGAGCGCGGACGTCTGGCTCATCGCCATGGTCCGCTTCGCATGCAACACACTGCCACATATGCTTTCTCCGGGACATCACCATCCTCCGTTCTCGCCTGAGAGGAACATCTCCCACACTTTCTGAGGCTCACCGCCCAAGCACGGGATCGTGCCTGGGTCGCCTCTATCTTCTTCGGTGGCTTCGAGAGCCTGCTGGAGCGTGAGCTCCATGCATTCCTCGTCGCCCTCCTGAGCGAAGTAGATAGCCTCTTGAAAGAGGTAGAGGCTCTCATAGCGATCTGCGTGGAATTGAACGTCGTCCGGATTGAGCTGTTTCATGCGCTCGAAGAGCTTGGACATCACGTACCCCCATTGTAAGGCCCGGACTGAGCCGGGCGGTTGATGGATTGCGCGGTGCCCGCGAACTGTGCTCGGATGGACGCACAACTTGGCGAACTAACCTGGTCGCTTGCTTCACACACTTGCCGTGTCGCGCGCACCCAACCACTACCTGTTAGGGTAGTCGTTCATGGGAAACGCGCGGTTATCACGATTCCCGACGCACTCTGTCATGGGAGCGACGTTCATGGACCCACAAACGAGGCACACGAACAACTGCTTCCCACTCGGAGAGCATCGATGAATCGGGACATACTGACCCGGATGCGGATCCGATGGGCTATCCTCGAAAGGAACCGTCGCCCTGGGGACGAGCAAGCCCCGACGGGCCAATCCGTCCACGATTTTAGCTACGAGCTGCGGCTCGCGTTCACAAAACTCCGGGTCCGCAAACCTTCTGATGTCGAGCTTCATTTGACTCATGACGTCCTCCTGTTGGGTGAGCACGACATGGCAAGTGGCTGGTTGAACTCCTTTCGTGTGCGCTCTCTATGCTGTTATCTCATGTCCTGTTCGAAACCTTGCGCGATGGCGGACTGTTCGAATTCTTCGAGTTTGTCCCACCAATGACGCGCCTTGTCATCGTTCTGGAGCGACCGTCGCCCACAAGGGTACTCGACGGTGCCGTTACTGCCATCTCCTCCCAACGGAGTCGGGTTCTTGGATTCTGCAAGAATCCTCCAAAGCTTGGAATAGAGCTCACGCCACGACTTTCCTTCTGGCATGAACCTTTCGTAATCCACGCACTCTGCGACTTCATCCGCTGTCCAATACTCAAGCCCTTCTGGCATTTTCACGCTCATAACTCACCTCCCTACTGCACTCGAGAGCGCACACGGGAGGAGTTCAACCTGCTTGCTTCGCTTGACAACAACGCACCCTCCGCGCCCCTTACTGACGCGGTGACCGCTAGATGAAACCGAGAAGCATCATCCAACTGGGCACTCCATGCTCACACACGCCGTCTGGTTCTACCCAACACCCGCAAGAAGTGTAGCAACCCGACTCCCTTGCCCACGCTTCGAGCTGTTCGATGTCCGGCTTCGGCTCGACGATATCGACCCGACGCTGTTTCCCGCCCATTCGAAGAATGATGAAATCGGCGTGACTGGCGTCCTCTGCGAAAGTACTCATGCTGTTCCTCCGTCCTGTTGATTAAGGGGTCCGGAGGATGCGCTGTTGTCAAAGACACGTCACAAGGCGCGAGGCTAGGATTATAGTGAAATAACCGAGCCCGACCTGGGCTCGGTCGGGACTAGCGCTTCAAGCTCCGCGGGGATTCGAATCTGACTCAACACTTCCCATCGAAGCGCGGTAGGCATCGCCGCCCAAAGCTCACTGCGGTAGTGATGCTCGGAATCCATCGGAGCGCAATCACTGATGTAGAAATCCACGTAGTGATAGACGGCGAGCCACATCTGCTTTCTGCGTAGAAACGTGGCTCGAGAGCGACTCACCTCCTGGTTCTTTTCGCTCTCGAGTGTCCACACTCCACACGGTCCGACTGAGTAATACGGCTCGTCTTCCGTCGTTTCAAGCTGCTCTTCAAGCAACCCATCCACCGCGGCCCCCTTGACGAGATCCTGGATGCTTTCCACCATCCATTGGTGTTCCTCGTCTGTGAGCTTGAACGCCCGGTCGCGCACGTTCCTGATCTTGTATCGGACATGCGCGATGTAGACGCCATCGCCCTGGAATTCCGTGGTGTCGGGAAATTCTCGTTTCAATGTTGGTCTGGTCATAGTGCCTCCACAAAACTCGCGCCTTGTGAGCTGCCTTTGACCTCTGGTTGGCTCCTTTGCTCGCGCCACAAGTCGAGCTTGTGACGGAGGTTAACGAAAGTCTTTCGGACTGGGACCGAATCCTCCGATCCTACCGGGACAATTCGGCGCGTAGGATCGTGAGATGGTACGGCCCGCTTTGATAGAATCAAAGCGGGCTGCGCCGTCTCCGTACACCCGACACGATTCCTCAACCCCAGCCCATACACACGCGTTGACAATAGCACCCGATACTTCGGGCACTATCCAACGCGCTTCGCGCGCCTTCGCGCGCCTTCGACGCTTGCGCTTGCGTTTCGCCATGCTTTCTCCTTGGTTTGTGGAGCGAGCGAAGCAAGCCAACCATATCTCGTATACACTCCGATCCTACTACCCACCAAAGGGGAGGATACTCGGAGCTACGTTTGTCAAATATGCGGTCAAACGGTGCACAACGTGAGGGAAGCACTAGGGGAGCGCTAGCGGCTTTCGAGAGGCGCCCCTCAAGCATCCCATTGCGACCACCATACGGGGAGGGAGACTTAAAGCCTTACCAACCTTGCGCGCCCGAAGCACGCCGCTCAACTTCCATGTCGCGGCTCGCGCGAAGCCTTGTCTCTCCACGCCACCTTGATATTGGTTAGCTCTACTAATCGCTAGATGTACCCTAAGATGTCAACGTTGTGCGGCTCTAACCGTGTGCTCGCACGGTCGCCCCCCTCCGAGGGGAACACGAGCCCCGTCGCGGGTAGTATCCCGCTCCCAAGCGGTTACTTGGGACCCGATCGTTGATCCACGATCCGTGCCGATTACACACATTCGGTGCATGAAAAGCACCAAGTCAAGCAATGGTGCGGGTTTGCGCGTACCTCGCGAGGCTTTTCACGCATCGAATGTATGACAAGGTGTCACGGTTTTTCGACCCCACTTGTAAACGCGCGTTCACACGCCGATTTCAAGGCCCCACAAGGCCCACAAGGCGCTTGACACGAATGCGGAGGATGACAAGGGACAAGGCCTTGCTCGCGGTCTCGGAGCGTGCGAGAGACCTTGCCGGCCATGCCCACCCGCACCCGCGCACCCACGCACCCGCGAGGCGCTGAGCTACCGACGGCGAGCGAGCCAGCTCGAGAACACGCTCCCGCTCTCGCGCGGGGCACTGGAGAGGAGCTCGTCGTAGGTGTACTCAGTCGCACGCTCGACCCTCCGGCGTAGGTCAGGCACGGAGTCGGGGTCTTCGTCCCCAGTGAAGTGCACGATGCGTACCCGCTTGCCGACCTCCAGGAGCGCGAGCGCGAGCTTGCGGGCCTCCTGGGTAGCATCACCGTCGTAGGCGACATACAGGAGCTCCTGTGGCGCTCCTACGAGGCGCTCGAGCTGGGGCTCGGAGAAGCTCTTGCCGAACGTGGCGACAGCCTGGGGACCGAGCGCACACGCGGCGGGGATTCCCTCAGCGATGAAGATGTAATCGTTGGCCGGAGAGAGCGCCTTGTCAGCGTTGAAGAGGAGGCTCTTGCGGCGGGTGCCGGGAGCAGACATCCAGCGCTTGGACTTCTCCGTGGCGTCCATGTAGCGGGCCTGATAGCCCTTGTAGCCACCGTCGTATAGCGGGAAGATGGCTGAACGACGGAGACGCACGTACTTCTTTGTAGTGCCTACGTCCCGCCCGGTGCCGTCCACCACAGTGAGGAAGACGGAGCCTTCGTAGTTCGAGCCGCAGACGCCGAACTCTCGGATTTGCTCTGCAGTGAACCCGCGTCGGACGAGGTATCTGAATGGGGCGCTGTTGGGCCTCAATGGGGAAGCCTCAATCTGCTCGAGCGTGGGCGGGAGCCACGAGAGCTCTTGCTTAGGCCCGACGCTCGGGATGTAGCCGATTTGCGCGAGGCGGAACACTGAGCCCTTGTACTGGCACCTCATGCAGTAGAAAGCACCAGACTGCGCGTTGACGTAGAGCTTCGGAGCCCCACACTCGCCGCAGTGAAAGAGCATCTCGCGCGGGTCGGTGTTGAGCGCCCGCCCGAAGAGCTCCACTGCGATGTCACGCGCGCGACTCATGCTCTCCCGGTCTCGCACACACTGGACAATAGCAGCCTGGTCCCATCAGTATCGCGAAGAGCCCAATGATGTACCCCCAACCGTGATCTGCGTGGGCTTTCTCGCACGCACGCAACTCCGGCGCAGCTCCACGACCGACGTGAAGCTCAAGAGTACAACCACAGCTGTCGCACTCCAACGTGGCATGCTGCTTCTTCATCGTAACCGGCATATTCCTTCTCCTGTTTTCGGGGATGCGACCGGAACTTACTCAGCTTTGCGAGCCATGCACGATCGTATTTTGGCTTTTGCGAAGCAGGGAGCAACCGAAGCTTGCGACCCTTTTTCGCCCAGCGAAAAATAACAAAGATAGGATCGTGCAACTCCCAGGACGTTGGGTGTGTCCTGGAAGGGACGAGCAATTCACACGCACGGCGTATCGCCGCACCTAAGCTACCGGTCGCAAAGCGAGGGATGGGAATCGAACCCACAAACCGCCAGGGAGGTTGATTGAGACGGCGCACCTTTGCTTCCCTCGCAAGCTGGGTGGTTCCAATCGGAGTGAGGCCCACCCAATACATCCGACTCGAGCGGGAGCCGGATTGGCTCATACTACATCGTCCTGCCCTCCATCGTTTGAGCATTTTTCGTCCTAAAAACTGTCCCGGACCACCTCGGCGTGGTCTCTTCTCTCTTCTACGGGAACGCCTACTCTGCGGAAACCGTTTCGCGCCACTCGATCCCAAGCTCGAGCAGCGTTACTCCGAGCATAGCCTCGATTCTACCCAGCCGCTCCTCGACGCGATCCCAGGCATCCGCCTCGTGCTCGAAGCACAATGCAGTCGCCACGGACCATCCGTCTTCGTGCATCTCCGGATCACGCTCCCGTATCAAGGAAAGGCGCTTGCGGCACGCCTCTCCACTGACAGCAATATCGCGCGAGGCCATCCACCCGGCCACCGCGCTCCACCAGTCCGCCTTCTTGCCGAAGGTCTCACGCAGATCCACGAGGCACTCCACGGCCTCCAACAGAACCTGCTCGTCCTCATCCGTCCACGAGTGTCTCGTCGCCACTGTCTACCTCCTTTCGTCGCAGCCTCGACGCGCACAGACGAAATGCCTGCGCAAGCGCCACCCATTGTCGTCTGTCCCAATACTCCACGAGAGAGCCGCCCCTATCAGCCTCGACAGCCCACTCGTCGAACTCCCGAGCAATGACCTCCAACTGCTTTATCACCTCAGCCCCTTCGCCTTCGCGATCCACTCAGTCACCTCAAGTGTACCGACGTCGTTCTTGTGCTCGATGTCTGTCTCCCCATACACGATTTGTGAGCGAGGAAACCAGACCTCTTCTCCGTCGGGCATCTCGACCAGAAGCGCACGCTCTGTAGATGCGACGACCATGCAATCGTAGAACGTCACTGTGTCACTCATCGTCTTCGTCCTCCAGATCGAAATCGAGAGAGAATCCGTCTCCCTCCCAGGGGGAGACGATCATGTTGGTACACCCCATGTCCACGCCGAACATGAGCAGTCTGCGGGGTGGTCCCCACCGATTCTTCATCCCGAAGATTCCAAACTGGCCCTCGGTCTCGAGCTTGTTCTTCTCGAGATGAATCGACCAGAAGCCGTCCAGGGCGTTCGACTTGCCTCCGGAGCCCTCGACCTGACCGAACTGCTCGATACCCTCCCATTGGCCCTTACCGGGCTGCGTGGCACCCCAACCGACGCATCCCATCTCTTCGATGATGCCGTGGAACTGAGCGTAGAGCCGAGCTTGGTCGACCCAGTAGTTGCCAGAGCCGGAGATGTCCGTGATGTTGAGCAGCTCGAAGTAGTCGAGGAACACGACGTCAGGCTTCGGGTCCAGCGAGCGGAGATAGGCGCCGACCTGGGTGATATCCATCGAGTAGGGGTAGAACTTCACGCAGAAGAGGTTGCCGCCCGCGCGCTCGATAGCCTTTCGAGCTCGCGCCAGTGATCTCTTGCCTTTGTCGGTCTTGAGCTCCCAGAGCGGGAGCCCGGTCGTGATCATGTCCGTCCTGGCGAAGATGGAGGCCTTCTTCATCTCGTAGCTGAGATAGACCACGTAGGCGCCTTGCTTCATCGCGTTCACTGCGAGGTTGTTCATCATGCGGGTCTTGCCAGCACCCTGCCCACCGACAATCACCTCGAGCTCGCCGACAGCTGGGCCTCCGTCCGTCAACGCGTCCCAATCGTCGTAGCCTGTTAGCCAGCGGCGCCCGCGACCCATCGGGTCGTCCTTGTAGCGCTCGTCTGCATCCTCATCGAGCCATGTACCGTCGTCGACCGCAGACGAGGTTGTCTGCGCCCGAGAGACCGCCTTCATCGCCGCACCGCGGTCTCCTGCGTTCACAAGGTCCATCGCCTCGGCGATACACTTCTGAGCGTGCGCGAGCTCGATGAGATCCTTCAGTTCGTCCCCGTAGATCTTCTGCACTTCGTCTGTCGGGAGCTTGAAGGCGCGCTTGGCGAACTTCACACAGCGCTTTGCGTTGGCCTTGTGTTCGCTCCCGAGCTCTGTGACGAACGTGCGCTTGGACGGTACGCGCCCCAGTTTGTCGAAGAGTCGGAGGAGGGTTCGCGTGCACCGCACAGCCGTCGGTGCCGCGAAGATATCCTCCGACACCATGGACCTGTGTTTCGAGAGAACGTCTGAGATAAGTAAGGCTGCGAAGAGCCGAAGTTGAAGGTGTAGCTCAACCTGAGCATCATCACTCATCGCCCTCCTCCTCCTCTCGCTCGTCCCTGAGCTCATCGAGGATTTGGTTGTTCAGTTCTTCTACGAGCGCCTCATAGATGCCAGATATTGACATCAACTCCCCGGGCGACATGCGCTCGAGTAGCTCCATCAGTTTCGCGTCGAACATTTCGTTTGTGACCCATGAATAGTCCTGACTCACCTTTCTACCTCCCCTTGGTTCGGATAGTCTGCATCGGAGCGCCCCACTTGAGGTGTTCCTCGTCAAGTAACGTGAGAAGCCCAGAAAGCGATGTGGTCGTGTAGGTTGTGATGGCCTTGTCAGACTTCCAAATCACGAGCCGCCTGTTCGCCTGGCCCGTGCCGAAGCGAACCATGTCCGCGAAGTCAACCAGCACGAGGTGACGCCGGGACGACTTGCCGAATCGCATCCCCCGGCCGAGAATCTGCGGGCTTCGTACGTGGGTAGTTTGTTTTCCTATCGGACCTGCGATGATGATGGCCGAGATGGCGTCCTCAGACACACCAACCTCGAAGACGTTCGACCCGACGAGAAACTCGATCCGCCGCTGAGCAAAGAGACGCATCACTTGCTTGCGCTCTTTCGGCTGCTGCGGGCCGTAGTAGAGCATCGCCGTGCCATACTTCTTCAGCATCCGCACAAGAGTCTTCGCGTGCGGGTTCACGCTCCCAGTCGAGATCACTACTCGATGTCCGTACGCCCGCGAGAGCTGCACGGCGACTCTGACCACTTCTTCGTTGCGCTCCTTCGAGGCGACAATGTGGTCGTGAAACTGCCTGTAGCTCTTCGGATCAAACTTCCGATATTGTCGTCTGTACATGAAGACGTGCGGCTCGGCCGAGTAACCGTGTTTCACCAGATATGAGTTGGTGACTCGGTAGATCACAGGCCCGAAGCACCCTACTGTCACAGCATCGTAGCCCGAATCCTTCCGGAAAGGCTCGCCAGACATCCCGAGGCGCGCCCACGCCCACATGTTGTCGTAGAGACGCTGCTCCGCGGGCGTGTGCTCGTGACACTCGTCCTTGATCAGTACACCGAACGTGTTGAGCCAATTGAGAGTTTGTCTGCGGTTTTGTCGAAGCCGGGCGAGAAGCGTGGACACGGCAGCCCACACGATCCGCTCGCCGGAAAGCTCGGAGCCCTTCACCAGCCCCACATCCCGCAGCCGCATGTCGTACCGCATCGCATCATAGCCCTGAACCGCAAGGAAGCTCCGCTTGTAGGGCACTGTGATGAGTATTCGTTCGTTTGGGAAGCGCTCACAAAGCATCCCAGCCATGTAGGTCTTGCCCGCGTTCACGGCGCACCGCCAGATTCCACGCGGGATCTTCTCAAACACATCGACCCCCTTCACCTGGTGGGGGCGATAGTCAATGTCGAGCGACCTATCGGCCGAGCGAGACAGCCCACACATCCGTCGGAGAAGCCGATTGATCGTCGGATTCACTTCTGCCTCGGTGACTATCTCGGCCACGAGCTTCAAGACCGGAACCGTGGAGCCGTGCTTCTTCTCGATGTACACGCACACAGGAAGGCGGTTGTGCTTGAACCACCACTTGAGCACTGCCCACACAAGCCCCGTCCGGAACGTACCGTCTTTGTGAATCAGCTTGATCTTGCCGCCACTCACCATTCGGTGGAGTCTACGGTCGTAGTACTTCGTCGGCCTCTCGAACTCAGCGATGAGAGAGCGCACTTGCCCTTCCACCGACGAA
>Ga0180433_10000293_pt1 | contig 88009 bp, 95 predicted proteins | sample SS_ome_8_FD_132980 | JGI IMG/M metagenome (GOLD analysis project Ga0180433, IMG submission 132980) | Hypersaline lake sediment archaeal communities from the Salton Sea, California, USA - SS_1_D_1 metaG | ecosystem: Environmental > Aquatic > Non-marine Saline and Alkaline > Hypersaline >...
AGCATCTATGGGCCCTTACAAGGTATCCAACTACTCAACCACGGAAGGGGAGAAAGGCTTCGGTAACCGGGATTATGAGGCAACCACTACCTTCTCGGTAACACTTTCTATTGACGCAACACGTAGCAGTCTCGGGGCGAAATCGCTCAGGTTGACACCGTACCGGACGGTGTCTAGTATGTAGGCGGTGGGTACCTGATGTTACTCCTGCCCCCCGGCTATTTCCAGAGGGGGAGAGCAGAGATGAAAGCGGCGGTCTACTATGGCCCCAGGGATGTCAGGTTCGAGGAGGTGGCAACCCCAACCCTTGAGAAGGGTGACGTGCTTCTCCGGGTCCGTGCGTGTGGAATATGTGGGTCTGACCTGCACACCTACCGACACGGTATGTTTGAGACGCTCGGGGCACCGGTGGAGAGTGGCGGAAGGGTGATGGGGCACGAGTTCTGCGGAGAGGTCGCCGAGGTCAGCGGGGAGGTCAGTGGAGTGAAGCTGGGCGACCAGGTGTGCTGCGTGGGTATGGGCGGAAATGCCGAGTACTACCGCGTACCCGGCATGATGATACCCGCTCTTCTTCCCGTCCCCGAGGGGGTGAGCCTGGAAGAGGCGGCTACTGCCGAGCCGCTGGCAACCTCGTTGCATGCCGTTAACCTGGCTGCTCCCGCGGACGGTGAGACCCACGTAATTATGGGGGCGGGCATTATCGGGCTGGGCGTTCTCCAGGTGCTGAAGGCGACTACCTCGGTGAAGACAATCGTCATGGACCTGTCTGACCGCCGGCTGGAGATGGCCCGGCAACTGGGCGCTGACCTGGTGGTGAACGCGGGTCGGGATGACCCGACGCAGAAGGTGATGGAGCTGGTGGGCTCGGAGCAGGTGTCCTTCATGCCCTCGCCGATGGGCACCGCGGACACGGTCTACGATTGCGCCGGGCTCCCCCTGAACTTCACCGGCACGCCCGTGCTCCAGCACGCCATCACCATGACGAGGCAGAACGGCAAGTTAGTGGTGGTGTCCATATTCGAGAAGCCAGTGGAGCTTGAGGTCAATGTACTGGTGCGCAAGGGTATCACTCTGTTCGGCTCGTGGGCATGGTCTCTGGACGAGTTCCGCCAGGGGCTTGAGCTGCTGGCCTCGGGTAAGGTGGACCGGAAGCCGCTGATAACCCACAGGTTCCCGCTGGAGCAGGCGAGAGAGGCCTACGAGACCCAGCTCAACGCAGAAGAAGCAATCAAGGTGCTTCTGGTTCCCTAGGAAGGACCGGCTTCGTGGCGTGATGACCTTTTCGAAGCAGGCTTTTCCGGATGTTGGCGTGTCCAGGCTGCTGCGCGTTCGCCAGTGGCGCGGACCGGTGGACTATGCTGAGGCGTATGAGGTCCAGCAGCAGACGTGGTCGCGGGTGCTGAACGGGGAGATATCGGACACGCTGCTGGTGCTTTCGCACCCGCCCACGATAACGTTCGGTAAGTCGGGTAAGGTGGAGAACTTGCTGGCAAGCAGAGAGGAGCTGGCCCGGCGGGGTATCGGGGTGTTCTTCACTGACCGTGGGGGGGACGTAACCTACCACGGCCCGGGGCAGGTGGTTGCTTACCCTATAATTGACCTGCGCAGGAGAGGAAGGGACATCCACCGCTACGTCCATGAGCTGGAGGAGGTGGTCATCCGCACACTGGAAGATATGTCTCTCAGCGCCCATCGTGACGAGGGGCACGTGGGTGTCTGGGTGGCTGACGAGAAGATCGCCGCCATCGGGGTACGGGTCAGGAAGTGGGTGACCATGCACGGGCTGGCCCTCAATGTGGACCCGGTCATGGAGCATTTCTCCTTCATCAACCCATGCGGTATTACCGACCGTAGGGTGACATCTATCGCCAGGCTGCTTTCGCGTCACGTCGCCTTGGAGGAAGTGGCCGGGCTGCTGGTGGACCAGTTTGGTGACGTGTTCGGGGTGGGGGTAGAGTGGGTGTAGGCGCCGGTGAGGCCAGAGCGATGAGGGGCAGGCTGCCTCCGTGGTTCAGAAAGCGCATCCCTGAGCCACAGGTGATGGCGAGCATGAGAGCCTTGCTGGATGGGCTGCACCTGAACACCATATGCGAGAGCGCCCTGTGTCCCAACGTGGGCGACTGCTTTTCCAGGAAGACCGCCACCTTCCTTCTCCTGGGGGATACCTGTACCCGGTACTGCACCTTCTGTGCGGTGCGCAAGGGCGTGCCGGGGCCAGTGGATGGAGAGGAACCTGAGCACGTTGCTGCGGCCGTCCGGCGACTGGGTCTGAAGCACGTCGTGGTGACGTCGGTGACCAGGGACGATCTGCCCGATGGAGGGGCGAGCCATTTCGCACGGATGATTCATCAACTGCGTGAAGAGGATGCCTCCCTCACAGTGGAGGTGCTGGTACCGGACTTCGGTGGGGACCTGGAAGCACTTGAGACGGTTATGGCTGCCCGGCCGGACGTGTTCAATCACAACCTGGAAACGGTGCCGCACCTCTACCCCGAGGTCAGACCCCGAGCCCGGTACGAGCGTTCCCTGAACATGCTCAGGGCGGCCAGCAGGCATGGCGGCGGCGTGGTCACCAAGTCGGGGGTGATGGTGGGTCTGGGGGAGACCCATGAAGAGCTGCGCCAGGTGATGACTGACCTGAGAGAGGCACGCTGTGACCTCCTGACAATCGGGCAGTACCTGGCGCCCTCTTCCAATCATCACCCGGTGATCAGGTTCGTACCGCCGCAGGAGTTTGACGAGTATGAGTATGTTGCCCGCGAGATGGGGTTCCGGGGGGTGGCCTCGGCGCCGCTGGTGAGAAGCTCCTTTGACGCTGCCCGGCTCTACCGACAGGCGGTGGGAGGTGCTTTGGAATGAAGGCCGGCAGCGCCCTGGAGCGTGACCTGAAAGCCCTGGTGGGTGACCGGGCCACCACCAGCAGGTTCGAGCGGTGGTTCTATGCGCGTGACATCGTGCACATCCCGCGTGGTATCAGGGCGATGCTGAAGCCGATGCCGGACGCAGTGGTGCGCCCCGCCAATACCGGGCAGGTCTCGGCGGTTGTCCGGTACTGCCACCAGCAGGGGATACCGGTAGTACCGCGCGGCGCGGGGTCATCCGGCCTTTTCCAGGCGGTCCCCAAGAGGGGAGGGGTCGTGCTGGACCTGCTCGATCTCAACCTGGTGGAGCAGGTTGAGATCGAGGGGCTGGCAGTCACGGCTGGAGCGGGCACCACCTGGTGGCGGCTGGAGAATAGATTGAATCGCCAGGGTCTTACCCTCAAGAGCTATCCCTCCAGCGCGCGCTCGGCGACCCTTGCCGGCTGGCTTATGACCAGTGGAATAGGTATCGGCAGCCTGAAGTATGGTCCGGTGTTCGACCATGTTGTTTCTGCCGAGATCGTCCTTCCCGATGGCAGCGTGCGGGAGTACAGGCGTGGAGAGGGGCTGGACCCTTTCTTTGAGTCGGAAGGAATGCTGGGCGTGCTCACCAGGGTAAAGTTGCAGGTGCGCAAGGTACCGCCATCGGTTGCCCACCGCCTGACGTACTTCGCCGGTATCAGGGACCTTTTCGCCGTGCTGAATATGCTGGCAGACATGAAGCCGCGGCCCTATAACGCGGAGTTCCAGGACCATCGCTACCTGGCTCTTCTGAGGCAGGCGGACTACCCGCTGGCGGAGTTCGGGAACGGGAGCGGGGTGCTTCTGGCCACCTTCGATGGGCCTGACGTAGAAGTGAGGAGGGGTGTGGGGGGGTTCGAGGATATCTGCCTCCAGCACGGCGGCAGGCAGGTGGGAGGCGCCCAAGAAGAATGGGAGCAGCGCTTCAACATCATGCGGATCAAGCGGGCGGTGCCGGGCCTGGTGCCCAGCAGCGCGTACCTGCCAATCGGGAAGGTGGCCGACTTCTACTCCGGACTGGAGAAGCTGAAGAAACGGCCCTTCGGCTTGGTGGGATACCTGGTCTCTCAAGACCGGGTGAGCTTGATGCCCCTCATCGCCACCGACGAGTCACGGCCGGTCGAGTACCTCTTCGCTATGCAGACGCCGGCATCGGTCTCCAGGGTGGCAACACGCCTGGGAGGCAGGCCGGGCGGTGGCGTGGGGGTGTGGAATGCCGCCTACCGCAACCTGCTCGGAAAGGAGAGGCTGGAAGAGGTACGCAAGGCCAAGAGGAGCCTGGATCCGCAGAACATGATGAACCCGGGTATGTGGCCGGAGCCACCGCTGCTCTTCCGCCCGGCGGTATACCGGGTTGCCACCGGCATCGCCTCGCGGTTAGACCGGTTTCTGCCGTCACGGGCGGCGAAGAGCCAGGGCGAGGGTTTTGCTGCTGAGCTCCAGTCCTGCGTTCAGTGCGGGTATTGCATGGATGTCTGTCCCACTGCACAGGGATGGATGTCCTCCACGCCGAGAGGCCGCATACTGAGCACCAGGGAGCTCTTTCTGGGGCATGCGGATGGACAGGGGCTTGCACCAGAGTACCTGGAGCGCATGTACCAGTGCACTCTCTGCGGACGGTGTGGAGTCGACTGCTGCGTGGACATAAGGTCGCGGCCCATGTGGCAGGGGGCAAGGAGGTACCTGACAGAGAGAGGACTTTTCCCCGAAAGCCTGAGGGAGTTGACAACCAGCATTACCAAAACGCACAATATGGCGGGCAAGCCCAATGACCAGCGTGCGAACTGGGTGAGCCGGTTGAATCTGCCCTTCGACCTGAGAGAGAAGAGAAGCGCCGAGGTTGTATATTTCGTCGGGTGCGTCACTTCCTTCTTCCCAATGGCGCAGCCGGCGGCGAGGGCATTCTGCTCGATAATGGAGGCAGCCGGACTGGACTTCGGTGTCGTCGGTGGGAACGAGTGGTGCTGTGGGTTCCCGCTTATGTCTGCCGGTATCAGTGATGCCGCCGCCGAATGCGTTCACCACAACATGCAGCATATCAGAGATATGGGCGCCAAGACCCTGGTCATGACCTGCCCGGGCTGCTACCGCGTATGGAAGGAAGAGTACCGGGAGGTCACCGGGGAGAGACACCCTTTCGAGGTGCTTCACGCGGCGGAGCTGCTCGCCCGACTGGCGGAAGAGGGCAGGTTGCCCGCGGGTGACCTGGAAGGCAGGCTGACCTACCATGACCCGTGCGACCTGGGCAGGAACAGCGGCATATATGACGAGCCGCGTTATCTGCTGGAGCGGATTCCGGGTATAGAGCTCAGGGAGCTGGCGGAGGCCCGTGAGTACTGTAGCTGCTGTGGTTCAGGCGGAGACTTGCTGGCATCGAACCAGGAGCTCTCCCTGGAGATAGCCGGGCGCAAGCTGGAGGAGATACTGGCCACCGGTGCAGACACCGTGGTTACCGCCTGTCCGTCATGCGTCCGGGCGATAGGTATGGCACGCACGGCGGCCCGGGCGAAGATTGGCGTTATGGACATCACCGAGCTGGTCTGGAAGGCAGCCGGGAAATAGGTGCCCCGCAGAACGGGGTTTTTCCACAGCAGGATATGAAAGGAGGAGAAATGGCACTGGACAGGGAGCAACTGTTACTGCTCTACACAAACCTGGTACGGGCTCGCAAGATGGACGAGACCGTGGTCAAGGCATTGCAGGAAGGGAAGGTCGTTTCCTTCTATCACAGCGGGCAGGGCTCTGAGGCGGTTGGTGTTGGGGTGTGTACGTTCCTGAGGGATGACGACTATCTCTACCCGCATCACCGGGGGCACGGACTGGCCTACCTTATCGGCAAGAGGGGCGACGTAAAAGCCTTCCTCGCCGAGCACTACGGCAAGACCACCGGGATGGCAGGAGGTATGGCCGGGTTCCACGGCGTCGATCCCGCCCACGGCATCTTTGGAGGCGGAGGGACGATCGGCTCACAGTTCCCGGTATCGGTCGGTTGGGCGCTGGCATGCAAGAAGAACAGCAGGGGACAGGTGACCATCTGTGCCTTCGGTGATGGTAGCTCCAACCGCGGGACACTCCACGAGGCAATGAACATGGCAGCGGTCTGGAAGCTTCCCATTGTCTGGGTCTGCGAGAACAACCTCTACGCGCAGTTCATGCCTATCAAGGACGCTTACCCCCGTGAGGACATAGCTGACCTGGCGGCGGGCTACGACATGCCCGGCGTGGTTGTAGATGGCCAGGACGTGATTGCCGTGCACGAGGCGGCACAGGCGGCGGTGGAGAGGGCCAGGGCGGGGGAGGGGCCGTCCCTGATTGAGTGCAAGACCTACCGCTATCGGAGTCACTCTGAGGGCTCCAGAGATGTCTCCCACGCTGACCTGCGGCCCCAGGAAGAGATTGAGGCCTGGAAGAAGAGGGACCCGGTCAAAGTCTTCAGGGAGAAGCTTGTGGAGCAGGGCGTGCTGACGGAGGCGGACGTCGAGCGCATTGACCGTGAGGCGGACGAGTGGGCCGCGGAGATCGACAGGTTCGCTACCGAGAGCCCGGTGCCTGATGCGAGCGTGCTCGAGAAGGCCCTCTACGCCGAGTAGGGTGGTAACACGGCGACTAATCTCTGAGGTGCTATCAATGAGACAGATTGCTTTCATACAGGCGATAAACGAGGCCCTCGACGAGGAGATGGCCCGTGATGACGCGGTCTTCATCATCGGTGAGGACGTCCAGTCCGGGGTCTTCGGGGCGAGCCGGGGGCTGGTGGCTAAGTACGGTGCTGAGCGCGTTATGGATACGCCGCTCAGCGAAACGGCGGTAGCCGGAGCGGCCATCGGCGCCGCCATGGCGGGCTACCGCCCCGTGGCAGACTTCATGTTTGCCGACTTCATGTGGTGCGCCGCCGATGAGGTGTTCCTGAAGGCGGCCAAGTGGCACTTCATACATGGAGGCCGGGTCAACCTGCCGGTGGTGCTATTCGGCAACATCGGAGGATATGCGCGCATCGGGCCGGAGCATTCCCAGTGTCCTGAGTCGGTGGTGATGCACACGCCTGGGCTGAAGCTGGTGGTGCCCGCGGACCCGTACTCGGCCAAGGGGCTGCTCAAGACGGCCATCCGTGACGACAACCCGGTGGTGTACTTCTACCACAAGCGCCTGCTGGGTCTCCAGGGTGAAGTCCCGGAGGAGGAGTATACCTTGCCCCTGGGAGTGGCCGAGGTGAAGCGTGAGGGTAGCGATGTCACCGTGGTGGCTACCTCCTTCATGCTGCAAAACTGCCTGCAGGTCGCCGAGCAGATGAAGGACAGGGTTAGCATCGAGGTAATCGACCCCAGGACGCTGGAACCCCTGGATACAGAAACGATATGCGCCTCGGTCCGGAAGACGGGTCGGGTGGTTATCGTGGATGAGGATACCAGGCGCTGCGGGGTGACCGCGGAGATCGGGATGCAGATCATGGAGAACGCGTTCGACTCGCTGGACGCACCTATCCGCAGGGTGGCCGCGGCTAACTTCCCGATAGCGGGAGGGTACATGGAGCAGCACGTGCTGCCGCAGCAGAGGGACATCGTGGCAGCTATTGAAGAGGTAATAGCCTGATCTGATTCTGCACGGGTGAGTCTGAGTATGTATCCGGAAGATCTCAAGTACAATCACGAGCACACGTGGCTCCGACTGGAAGACGGGGAGCGGGGCCGAGTGGGTATCACCGCCTATGCCCAGGAACGGCTCAGAGAGGTGGTCTTCGTGGAGCTACCCGAGGTCGGGACCGGTGTCAGCCAGCTGGAGCCGTTCGGGGTAATCGAGTCCGTGAAGGCGACCAATGACCTGTACAGCCCGGTGACGGGTGAGGTGGTGGAGGTTAACCAGGCCCTCCAGGATGATCCCGGGCTGGTCAACCGGGACCCCTACGGCGAGGGATGGATGGTGGTGGTGAGGCTGGCGAATTCGGGCGAGCTGGACCGGCTCATCTCGGCGCAGGAATACCAGAGGCTGGTGGGTGGGGAAAGCTCCGGATGAGCAAGGTCGGCATTATCGCCAATCCGGCGTCGGGCAAGGACATCCGCCGGCTGGTAGGGCACGCCAGTCTCATGAGCAACCGGGACAAGACCAGCCTGGTCACGCGCATAATCCTCGGTATTCAATCGACCGGCGTAGACGGGATAGTGGTAATGCCGGACTACTTCGGCCTGGGCTCACTGGCGTTGTCCGGGCTCGGTAGGGGCGAGATCCGTAGCCGGGTATCGATTCTGGATATGCCGGTGACGGGCACACAGGATGACTCCACCCGCGCGATGATGCTGATGGGGGAGATGGGGGTGGGGTGCGTGGTTACCGTGGGGGGAGACGGGACAAACCGGGCGGTGGCCAAGGGAGATCGGTCAGTGCCGGTGGTGCCATTGTCCACGGGGACCAACAACGTCTTTCCGGTGATGGCGGAAGGTACCACGGCGGGTATCGCTGCCGGTCTGGTTGCGCAGGGCGTTGCCGACGTTGGCGACGTGGCCTCGGTCCACAAGCGGGTGATTGTCAGTGAGGATGGGCAGGAGAAGGACATGGCGCTGATTGATGCGGTTGTCCTGGAGCAGGCATTCGTGGGGGCACGGGCGGTCTGGAACCTGGGTGAGATACGACAGGTTGTTTGCACGCGTGCACAGCCAGAGAGCATGGGGCTGTCTGCCATCGGGGGCAGCATCTGCCCGGTGGATCCGGAGGATGACTGCGGCCTGTACCTTGAGCTTGGGCATGGCGAGGTTACCTGCCGGGCGGCGGTGCTCCCCGGAGTGGTGCAGGAGGTGGAGGTGGCCTGCTTCCGGCGACTTGAGTTCGGGGAGGAAGTGTTGGTGGCGGTGAGGCCCGGCCTTTTGGCCCTGGATGGCGAGCGGGAGATGGTAGTCCGCGGTGACGCCGATACGTGCATCAGGGTAGAGCGGGACGGGCCTAAAGTTGTTGACATAAACAAGGCAATCCGGCAGGCGGCTGCGCAAGGATTCTTCACGTCGCGCAGGCGTGCGTAGACAGGTATAACCGGGGGTGACAGCATGGCGGAGTATATCGCGATACCCAAGCTTGGCATGCAGATGACTGAGGCCACACTGTTGGAGTGGAAGGTGCGTGAAGGGGAACGGGTCCAGAAAGGGGAAATAGTCCTGACGATAGAGACCGAGAAGACCCAGTGGGAGGTAGAGGCGGCGGCTGACGGGCTGGTGCATATCATCGTTCCCGAGGAGGAGACAGCTCCCGTGGCCCGTGTTGTCGGCATGATCGTGGCTGACGAGGCAGAGCTGGAGAAGCTCCAGAAGGAGCCTCCCGGCGAGCTCTATACCTCCGAGGCCGGGGCCGCGGCGGCGGAGGCGATCGCGAGCACGATACCCAGAGACGAGCCAGAGGTAGCGCCGGCCCCGACCGGCCACCGTGACCGAATCCGCATCTCCCCGGTGGCGCGCAAGATGGCCGAGGAACACATGATAGACGTCACTACGGTCACCGGCACCGGTCCCGAAGGCCGCATTGTCCGCGAGGACATCGAGAAAGTAATCGAGGCCAAGACGAGGGGCGAGACGGCCGCCAGGCCTCCTGCGGTGGCAGAGCCCGGTGCCGAGTTGTACGCGGGCAAGCGGGTAAAGACCACTATTCCCCTCAGGAGCATGAGGAAGTCGATCGCCGAGCACATGCACCGCAGCCTGTCCATTTCCGCCCAGCTTACCCAGATGGGCGAGATAGACATGACCGAGCTACGCAAGCTGCGCGAGACACTGCTCACGCAGGAGCAGGCAGTCGGAGCGAGGGTGACCTACACGGATATCCTGGTTCTGGCTGCTGCCAGGGTGCTGCGAGAGTTCCCGATAGTCAATGCCAGCCTCATAGAGAACGAGATCAAGGTATGGGAAGACATCAACATCGGGGTGGCGGTGGCCATAGAGGCAGAGATGGGGGGTGGGCTTATCGTGCCGGTGGTGAGGAACGCTGACCAGAAGTCAGTTGTGGAGATAAGCAGGGAGGTCAGGGCTCTGGTGGAAAAGGCCAGGAGCGGGAAGCTGATGCCTGACGAGGTTACCGGCGGCACCTTCACCATAACCAACCTGGGGGCATTCGGCGGGGGCTATGGATTCGGCACGCCGATAATCAACCAGCCCGAGTCTGCGATACTCGGGACCGGCTCGATCGTGGACAGGCCGGTGGTGAGGGACGGTCAGATAGTGGTGAGACCGATAATGACCTGGAGCCTCACCTTCGACCACCGGGTGATCGACGGTGCACCCGCGACGCAGTTCATCCTGCGTCTGACCGAGGTACTGGAGAACCCCGGTCTGCTCTTGCTGTGAGTACCAGGAGAAGCCGGGGTGCAGGGAGTGCGAATGGAGAACAGGGACCTGGTGGTGGTGGGTGGCGGTCCGGCCGGATATGTGGCCGCGATAAGAGCCAGGCAGCTCGGAGCAAGGGTGACCCTGATTGAGGAGAGCGCCCTGGGAGGCTTGTGCCTGAACCGGGGATGCATACCCATGAAGGTCCTGCTGCGCGGCGCTGAGTTCGCGGAGGCGCCCCGAAAGGCAAAGGACTATGGGGTGGACCTGGATGCGGCACAGGTGGACCTTGGCCGGATGATTGCCCGCAAGGACATGGTGGTGCGCACCGTGACCGGTGGGGTCAGACTGCTGCTGGAGGGCAATGGGGTGGAGGTGGTAGCAGGCAGGGGGCGGCTGGTTTCGGCTTCCGCGGCCGAGGTCATGCTGCCGGACGGGTCGGTGACGAGCGTGGAATCCTCTTCGGTACTGATTGCCACCGGTGCAAGCCCCGCCCGGCCGCGTGTTTCGGGGGGAGACAAGGTGCTGACCACGGACGACGCCCTGACACTCACCGAGATTCCACCGTCGATGCTGATCCTGGGAGGGCGCGCCATCGGCCTTGGCTTTGCTACCATATTCAGTCGGCTGGGCACAGAGGTGACCATCGCCGAGGAATCGGCGCGGCTTCTGCCGGAGATGGACGCGGAGATCGTATCTGCCCTGGAAAGGGACCTGCGCAGGCAAAAAATCAAAGTCCTCGTGAGCGCCGTCTTGAAGGAGGTCAGGGAAGCCCCAGGAGGCGGCTGCGAAGTTGTCTTGAGCGTTGGTGGAGAAGAGGTGTCAATAGGCGCGCAGTGCGTGCTCGCGGCCGATGACAGGAAGACGAACCTGGAAGGCCTTGGTCTGGAGGAGCTGGGGGTCGACCTGCACCGCGAGGGAATCCGTGTGGACAGCCGGATGCGGACCAGTGTGCCCGGCGTGCTGGCGGCTGGAGACGTCGTCGGTGAGCCCCGTCTGGCACACGCAGCCTTCGCCGAGGGCAGGATTGCCGCCGAGAATGCTTTGGGCAAAGAGGCGGAGATGGACTACTCGGCGGTGCCGAGATGCATCAGCGTCATGCCGGAGATCGCCAGTGTCGGGCTTACCGAGGAGGAGGCAACCTCCCGGGGCTACCAGGTGCGCGTGGGCCGGTTTCCCCTGGCGGCCAATGGGATGGCAACTGCCCTGGGGGAGAGGAGCGGTCTGGTGAAGGTCGTTTCCGAGGCGCAATACGGGCAGGTGCTGGGCGTGCACATCATCGGGCCGCACGCGGGCGAGATCATCGGGGAAGCCGTCCTGGCGATGAAGCTGGAGGCAATCACCCAGGAAGTTGGGACGACGGCGCATACCCATCCCACTATCTCGGAGGCACTGATGGAGGCTGCGCTGGATGTTGCCGGTGGAGCGATCCATAACCTGTCTGAAGGCGGGTAAGGACGGCAGCGCCCCAACAGCGGTATGCCCTACTACCGGAGGCGCAGACTAGCGGCGCTGCCCGGCGAGACTATTACTGAGGAGCAGAAGTTGAGGATTCTTGGTATTTCGTGCAGCCCGCGGAGGTCAGGCAATACAGAGACACTGGTGGCGAAGACGCTTGAGGGAGCGCGGAGCGAGGGCGCGGAAGAGGTGCTCTTCAGCCTCGCGGGAAAGGAGATACGGCCCTGCGACGCGTGTACTGCCTGCCACCGGACGGGCAGATGTCATGTCCGGGATGACATGCAGGAATTGTACCGTGAGATGGCTGCCGCAGATGGCATTGTCTTCGGTACGCCGGTCTACTTCTACGGGATGGCGGCCCAGCTCAAGGCCCTCCTGGACCGCACCTTTGCGCCTCTCGGCGAAGGCCGGAGCCTTACCAACAAGGTCGGAGGAGTTGTGGTGGTGGCCGGGAGCGTGGGCCTGATTGACGCCGTGAAGGACCTCTACTTCTACTTTGCCGTCAAGCGAATGCTGCCGGGCAACTGGGTTGGGGCCTATGCCACTGGCAAGGGAGAGATCCATGACCGTCCAGCGGCAATGAGGGCAGCGCATGAGCTGGGGAGGGAGATGGTCCACCTGGCCAGAGCGGGGTTCCAGTTCCCGGCCGGTTTCGGGCGCAGTCACTTCGCCTACGGCACGCACACTCAGTAGTCCGGGTAGTTTCCTGGGCAGTTTGCCTCACTTACGAAGGCACCCAACGGGTGCCTTCTGCCATTTCGGGGAAGCTTTAGCGAATCTTTAGAGATTGCCAGCGCCCGTTTAGCCGCTGTTTCGTGATGGCAGACTATCCTGATTTCGTCAGCGGAAACGAGTGCGAACCGGCAGTCACAGGCAAACCAGGGGCTCGCGGTCGGATCGCAGAAACCCCCTACCGCAGAGGAGAGCAAGCAGGAGGCCAAACGGATGCCGATCCCCAGCATAGAGTACGGAGACGGCTTTCAGGCAGAGGAAGGCATGAACCCGGTGACCTTTGCCGGACATGATGACAAGATGAGGCGGTTCCGGGCGCTGCACCCCGTCTGGAGCACGGTTCGGGCGGTCCGGGCGGATATGATGGTCCCTTACGAGGCCAGGCAGAGCATGGCTCCCACGGGAGGGGCGGTCGGCACGCTGGACGAGCACTGCTGGCGTGCAATGGTGCCTCTGCAGGATATTGAGAAGAAGCGGCTTTCATGCAACTAGATGAGCGGCTCGAAAGCACAAGGAGGTAGGCGGCGATGAGGGAGTGTCCCCTGATCCTAGTGGCAGACGATGAGGAGCCATTGCTGCGGCTGCTCAAAGTCAGCCTCGGCCTGGAGGGCTACAACGTGGTCACTGTTAGCAGCGGGACGGCGGCACTGGAGGTGTTCGAGGGGCAGGAGCCGGACATGGCCATTCTGGATATTAGCATGCCGGGGCTGGACGGTTTCGGGGTTCTGAAGGTGATCCGTGAGCATTCGAGTATACCTGTCATCATGCTCACCGCCATGGACGAGTCGGTCCACCGGGAGCATGCCTGGGCCGGTGGCGCCGACGACTTCATCATGAAGCCCTTTGACCGGGCGGACCTGGTCTCGCGGGTTCGCGCCCGGCTTGGATGCAGCTGCTCCCGGGTTTCCGGCGGGCGGGCAAGCAAAGACTTCTAGATAGCAAGCACGTTTGCTGCCGGCACAGGTATTGTCCCCCTTGCCTGTCTCCGGCAGCAACTGACAGTAATCTGCCCGGCTGGGTTCTTTTCACAAAACGGGCCCGGCCGGGCAGTAGTGCTTTCGGCTTCGAGTGCGCTGGCGGTAGTGCCACGGTTCGGCACGGGTGTCTCCGCTACGGACTCTGTCATAGCTGAAGGGTCTGCCCGGCGAGGATGGACAGGGTCCAAAAAATAGGGCCTTGATTTGTTGCCGTACTGCGGATACAATTCGGAGAACGCGGTACCCGGTCAGTGGGAAGGCGCCCGCGCAGCCGTCGTGCTGACTGCGTGTGGCGGGCATGTAATCACGGAGGAGGTGGAGCCGATGGACTTCTCCCTGGAATACACCGAGGATCAGGAGGCCTTCGCCCGGGAGGTACGGGAGTGGATCAAGGAGAACGTTCCCTCCGGCCTGGTCAATCTGAGAGACCCGGTGAAGAAGACGTACGAGCAGTGGCAGCTGCGGCGGGAGCTCGGCCGGCGGCTTGGTAAGAAGGGCTGGCTCTATCCCGGGCTGCCCGCAGAGTATGGCGGTGGCGGCCTGGACGCTGACCGCCGGCACGTCCTGAGCCAGGAGTTCGAGAAGGCGCGAATCGGCTATCCCCCGTTCTACGATTCCGCCCGGCTGGCGGTCGGTCCCATTCTGGCACTGGGAACGCCGGAGCAGAAGGAGCTCTTCCTGCCGCCCATCCTCCGGGGTGAGGTGACCACCTGGCAGCTCTTCACCGAGCCCGAGGCGGGCACCGACGAGGCTAACCAGCACACCGACGCCCTGCGGCACGAGAAGGAGGGGGAGCACTTCGTTATCAACGGGGACAAAATCTTCGTGGGTGGCCTGTATGCACCGCCGGACCAGTTCCTTCTCCTTACCCGCAGTGACCGCGAGGCTGCCCGGCACGAGAACCTGGCGATGTTCCTGGCCCCGGCTGACCTGCCGGGTGTGTCCATCACCCCCTTGCCGCTTTTCGTCTCCGGTACCCTCTCACAGGTCAGCGGGCCAACCGTTGACCAGGCCCCGGCAGTTAAACACCAGGTGTTCTTCGACGATGTCCGTGTACACCAGCGCTACCTGATCGGGGGCGAGCGGGATGGATGGAGGGTAACCACCGCTACCCTGGACGTGGAGCACGGGGGCGGGCAGGTGGGGATACCGTCCGAGAACTACGTCGTGACCCGCTTCCTCGAGCAGTGTCGCGGTAATCCCATGGTACAGAAGCGATTGAAGGAGAACCCACAGCTACTGGAAAGCGTGGTTAACGTCTACATCGGCAGCGAGATACAGAGGCTGTGGGGCCTGCGGAACTCCTGGTACTCTGGAGCGAGAATACGTGCTCCCTACGTCGGTCCCCAACTCGGCCTCTACAGCAAGGTATTCGGCGGCCAGATGGTAGGCGATATCGCTCGGGTGCTGGGTCCCTGCACTTTCACCGAAGGCACGCAGTGGTCTCTGGACGAGGACCTGTTTGAAGTCATGCAGCGCGCGGGGGTATGCTTTGCCCCTGCCGGGACTCCGGAGGCGCAGAAGATAATCATCTCCCGCGCCCTGGCAATCGGACGGCAGCCCGGAGGTGGAAGATGAGGCTTGGGGATCAGCGGCGAGACAGGAGGTTGAGATGAAGCTGGATCTGGGACTTACCGAGAGCGAAGAGATGCTCAGGAAGACGGCCCTGGATTTCATGCGGCGGGATGCCCCCAAGGACGTTGTCCAGACACTGCAGAACACCGAGACCGGTTGCACGGACGAGCTCTGGAAGAGCATGGCGGACATGGGATGGACAGGTATAATCGTGCCGGAGGAATACGATGGGAGCGGGAACCCCTTGACCAGTGCAGCCGTGCTCCTGGAAGCGCTGGGCAGAGGACCGCTACCGGGCCCGCTGTTCAGTTCCTCCATACTGGGGGTATCAGTGGTGGTGGAGGCCGGTAGCGATGAGCAGAAGAAGCGGGTACTGCCCGCGGTGACCCGGGGCAAACAGATACTTGCGCTGGCCCTGACCGAGCCGGACTACATCTGGTACGGGGCTGGACTGCAGACCACCGCTGAAGCCCGGGGCGGCGGGTACATAATCGACGGCACCAAGCTGTACGTGATGGACGCGCAGGCGGCAACCACTATCATCGTGGCTGCCCGTACCGGGGAGGGCATCGGGCTGTTCCTGGTGGACAGCAAATCGGCAGGCCTGACGGTAAGGCCGTTGCCGGGGTACCTGGCGGGACAGGCGTTCGAGGTGAAGCTGGACTCGGTGGAGGTGCCGAAGTCGGCCCGGCTCGGTGACGGGGGGGACAGCTGGCTTGACCTGGAGCGGGCGATGATGCGCGCGGCGCCTGTCCTGTGTGCCTACAAGGTAGGTGGCTGCCAGGCGGTCTTTGACATGACGGTAGAGTACAGCCGGACCAGGGTGCAGTTCGGGCAGGCCATCGGCCGCTTCCAGCGCGTGCAGGACATGATAATCGAGATGGTCAACTGCGTGGATGCTGCCCGCTGGACCACCTACGAGTGCCTCTGGAAGCTGGACACGGAAAGGCCGGCTGCCGATAGTGTGCACATGGCCAAGGCGGTCACCAGCCAGGCGTACTGGGACGTGTGTACCCTTGCCCACCGGGTGTTCAGCGGGGTGAGCTATTCCAAGGAGCATCCGGCCAGCTTCCACACCCGGGCATCCCGTGCCCTGTACCATTACCTGGGCGACCCGGCGTTCCATCGTCGTGAGCTCGCCCGCCTGGTAACCGGTGTCTAGTGTCCTGTTTCTAAAGTTCGCTGAGTAATTCCGGTGGTTCTAACCATGAGTCTTCTGCAAATCACCATTCCGGCACAAGCCGGAATCCACTTCCCCCACCCCACCTGGATTCCGAGTCAAATTCGCAATGGTTATCCAATAGTGGTCTCCCCTAGAACACTCCTTCCACGTATTTGAGTTACAGAACACTAGCACTCCTGGGCAGTCAGTTCACTATGATGTCGTCCAGGGGGCGCTTGGGGACATGACGCACGTCCTCCTCGTCCCAGGTGCCCTGTGTGTTCCCGTCGGGGCCGATGGGATCAATGACTACCCTGTCCTTGGGTCGGCCCAGCACCAGCAGGAGAAGCACCTCCAGGTGTGGCGCGATCCCTAGCACATCGCGTAGACGGTGGCGATCAACCATGCCCACCATGCATCCGCCCAGACCTTTCTCGGTGGCACCAAGCATGATGCTCTGGGCGGCGATGCCGTGGTCACAGCCGAAACCCGCGCTTATGCTTGTATCGCCGAGGATAGCGATGTAGGCGGTGGGTGCTTCGGCGGCGGTGGGATTGCCCGCCAGGCCAATGAGCGGGAATATGCGGGAATTGGTCTCCGGATCGCAGGAGATGGCGAACTTCAGTGCCTGCCGGTTGCCTCCCGAAGCAGAAAGCCGGGCAAGGTCAATCAGCTCCCTCAGTGTCTCCCTGTTTACCGGGTCCTGGTAGAAGCGACGGCGGCTGCGGTTGTTGATTATCAGGTCTCTCAGCATTCATATCTCCTTTGGTGAGGTCATCCGGCCAGTGGTTGTTTCTGAGCAACCAGTAGTACGGGGAACCGGGCTGTTTTTCATAGTCTCTTCTTGACTTCCGCGATACGCCGGGCCACCTCGGCGAAGCCCTCGCCGAAGGGTCTGTCAGCCACGTACCGGGCGGCCGCGCGCACTTCCCGGACGAGCTCCGGCGTAAGCCGGGGATTGGGTATGAGCACGCTGTTGGGGAACGCCTGGAACAAGGAGAGGTCGGTGGCGGAATCGCCAAAGACCGCCACATCCTGGGGACGTATGTCGCCGGGAGGCACCTGGGGTAGCAGCCTCTCCAGTGCTGCCCCTTTGCTGATGCCGGAGGGCATGAGATGCATGATGTAGCCGGAGTCCACCATCTGCACTTCCGCAAGCTCCTCGGCCAGTTCTGCCTTGGCAATGCCGTCGGCGAAGAAGACAACGTCCACCAGGCGCTCGGCGTTGTCCTCCCGTCCCCTGATGGCGCCGGAGAAACGTGCCTTGAGCCTCTCAAATGCCCGGAGCGCTGGCTCGCGTGAGTAAGCCGGGCCGGTGAGGCCGCTGCCCACCCGCAGCCTGGCGACGGCGCCGTTCTCGGCAATGAGGGGGCCGCTGATGTCCAGCTGTCCGGCAAGCCGCTCCAGGTCCGGCATGCTCCGCCCCGAGACGAGGCCAACCGTGACGCCGGCGTTCTCCAGGCTACGGACGGCATCCGGCACGGCCGGACTGATACTGTCGTCCGCGCATGTCAGGGTGCCGTCGACGTCGGTCATGAGAAGTCTTGCCTGGTGAGCCAGCTCCTCGAAGGCACGCTGGCAGGACAGGACAACGGGCTGTTTTTCGGTCAAGACAGGTCTACTCCTCTATCTCCGGGCCGTCGTGCCCCTCGCGAAACCAGGTGACCGGGCGGAACTCCCGGGGAACAGGGCCCTCTTGTCTGAAGCTGGGATAGCCAACCACTATGGAGCTGACGATGTAGAAGGGGTCTTCCAGGCCCAGCTTCTGCATTATCGAGGGTACACTGTTGCAGGCACCCACGAATCCAACCCAGGTGGCCTTCAGGCCGAGAGAGTTGGCCACCAGGAGCATGTTCTGGCCACAGATACCGACCTGCATGTCAGGGCCGCCAATTGACCTGCGGTCGCAGGCGATCAGGATAACCGCCGGCGCACCCAGGAGGACGGGGTTGATATCGTTGTAGACGCACGTCCCGATACCGCCAAGTATGATACGCGGGTCCCAGCTTCCCGGGGTGGGGTTGGCGCGATAGGCATTAGCAAGAGCGGTGATCTTCTCGTCGTCCCGGTAGGCCTCATAGAGTCCCTTCAAAATGGCTGCTGACGCCTGGTCAAGCTCGCCGATGAGTGCCTTGTTGGTGACCACGATGAACTTCCGCGGCTGGCAGTTGCCGCTGCTGGGGGCGTGCCTGCCTGCTTCGACGATGCGGCGCAGGAGCGTCTCGGGTGCCGGCCTGTCCGAGAAGTTGCGCACGCTACGGCGGTTGAATACTACCTTCTCCACCTCGGTCCACTGGTCGGGGTTGCCGTCTGCATCGAAAGGCGGCAGCGGCGGCTTGAGGGGGATGGGATTGGGAATGGTGCGGTAGAACCCGGAATCGACGTGGTAAGGGTATATGATGCTGATGGCACCCACCGGGCAGGCCACCATGCAGTTGAAGCAACTGAAGCAGGCGGCGCCCTCCTTCATGTAAGGAACGTTGTCCTCTCCCATCTCCCAGGCACGGAAGAGGCAGTTTCGGATGCACAGCCCGCAGCCGGTGCACTTCTCAGGATCGGCGCGGAGGCGCCCCATGTAGACGTCCTGCGGGCGAAAGACCTGTCTCAGCTCTTCATCAAGCTCTCGGGTCATGACGCGGCTTCCTCCTGGTGGGGACAGCTTGTCTCAAGTATACACGATACGGCGCGGTATACGCAGGGATGGGACAAGGCGATGCGCTTGTCTGCCCGAGGCTGGTATAACGGCGGTGCCGCCAGCGGAGGGATACCTCTCACGGCGTTCCTAGGCTCCCAGCTCAGCACGTATGTTTATGAAGTTGAGCAGGTTATCTCTTGCGATGATGCCGAGGATGTTGCCGTTGTTCACCACCAGCACCTGGTTGATGTCTTCCTCGGTGAGGGCGCGCATGACGGTTGACAGGTCCTCGTCGGGAGAGACTGATTTGAGTCTGTCAAGCGGCGTCATGGTCTGCCTGAGGGTGGTGGTGGGCCACTGGTCGCGAGGCAGCGCCCTGATGTTGTGGATGGTTACCAGCCCCATGATGCGGTTGCCGGCGGCGATCGGGAAACAGCGGCGTGCGGTGGTGAGTATGTGGTCGTTGACCAGGCGCTCCACGGTGAGGTCAGGGTCCATGATGGGGCAGTCTCTGGTCATGACCTCGGAGGCGGTATGACCCTGGAGCATGTCTTGGAGAGAGACCTGACGATAGCTGCCGACGGCGGCATTTTCTAGGAACCAGCCGATGAGGGCGAGCCAGAGTCCGTTCAGCCAGAGCCCCTGAAAAATGAAGAATACGCCGCCGAAGATGAACAGATAGCCCACTCCCCGGCCGATATTGGAGGCGGTCCGAGTTGCCCGGCGCAGATTCTGACTGCGCCACCACAGAATTGATCTGAGGACACGGCCGCCGTCCAGGGGGAAGCCGGGGATCAGGTTGAAGGCGGCCAGGAAAATGTTTATCAGGCCCAGCCAGTAGGATATGCCCGCGGCCAGCTCCCAGTGGTCACCCAGGAGGAAGTAGATCACCCAGAACATGGCCCCCAGGGCCACGCTGGTCAGAGGACCGGCCAGGGCGATGCGCAGCTCGTCCTTGGGCTGCCTCGGCTCCTCGCTCATGTGAGCGACGCCTCCGAAGATGAACAGGGTGATGGAGTGGACGTCAATCCCGGTTGAGCGGGCAACGACGCTGTGCATGAGCTCGTGCGCGAGCACAGAGCCGAAGAAGAGGAGGCTGGTCACCACTCCGGCAAGGAGCGAGGTGGGCCATTGCCAGTGCGGGAAGGCCGTGGGGAAGTACTGGGTCGTGAGGGCCCACGTCACCAGCACGAAGACAATGAACCAGGTGTAGTTCAGCCTCAGCGATATGCCGAACACCCGGCCCAGTGGGATTCCACCTCTGAGCATTTGGCTGTCTCCTTTTCCGGAACGAACGTTGGTCTATCAGTACGTCGCGGGGAGTGTCCGCCGGACGCTGAACTACTCCCCGGGCAGGCGCCACCACCAAAGTCACCAGAGACCGGGACTGTCGGCACATGCAGCCTCGTTCAGCCAGCGGCGTCACAGTAGTGTGGGCAGGTCATTGGCGGCGCTGTCGGTATCGCTTTTGCGTGCGGCGTCTACTTCCTGTTGTTGCTGAGAGGTTTCCAGCAGGGCAGTTGCCTTGAGGTAGTACTCCTTCACCCTGGCAATCTCGGATATGCCGGAGAGTGCGATGGACACGGCGATAATACCGCGGTCATCGGGATAGTCGCCCGCCCGGATAATGGCATCGGGTGCAAGGTCACGCAGGCGCTCGCTCAGGTCACCGGTCAGGTATGAGTTCATCTCCGATGACGGCGCACAGACCAGGTAGAGTGCCCTGGAGGACTCGCGGGGCCGGCACTGCACGGAGAGGTCGCTGATTGCCTGTTCCATGGCCTGGCTGCCGCGACCGCTGCTGGCACTTCGCTTGCGGTAGTCCCGTGATGATAGAAAGGGCAGGCGGATCATGGGTAGCTGGGTCCTACCGTGTCCAAGGGCGGTCCAGCCGGAGAAGGTCTCAACGATGTCGGCGGCGTCCAGAACCCTGGTCCCGATGCGCCGGTGTCTGCGCTCCTCCCCGGCGCATAGCAGGTCATAGAAGGGCTCCACGATGTGTTCGTTGATGCGGGCGGTGTTGAAGCGGAGGGGGGACTCCTTGCGGTGGAAGCGCTGGTTCTCAGCCAGGATGAGGGCGTCAGCAACCGCGTAGGCGGACTTGAGGCATAGTGCCGTGTTGTGTATCGTCCTCGCCTCGGCCTGCTCCTCGTACTCGAAAGGCAGGACGGCCATGCAATAGACCGGCTTGCTCCAGTCGCTCTCCTTCAGGCGCTGTGCCAGCACTGGCATGGCCCCTGAGCCGGTACCACCAGCAGTGGCAGCCAGCATCAGGATTGCATCTGCCTCGCCGAAGTGTCTTGAGGAGCGCAGGGCGTTGATAACCTTGTCCTGCTCCTCCCTGGCGATCTGAGCACCGAGCTCGCTGATCCTGGCGGCTCCCTGTCCCCTGGTGGTAGTCTTGCCGATGACTATCCGGTGGTTGCCATCAGCTCTTATGGTGCGGATACCAGCGAGATCGGATTCGTTGGTGTTGACTGCGAAGGAGTCAAGGACAATGTTCACGCCCCGGTGCCGGCGCGCCCGCCGGTTGAGCCGGGCGAAGGTGTCGGCAATCTGGCCGCCACAGCGCCCGAATCCGATTACAGCTATCTTCACCTTCTACCTCCTGCGGGCGGGTCAGGTCAAAGCAGGCAGGTGTACCACCCCGGCGTGTGCTACCATTGTATGTCACGGGCGGCTCCCAGTCCAGTTCGGAGGCGGCCCCCGAGGCCGCCAGGGGCGACGACAGGCGCTAGTGCGGATCCCGAACCGCCTCGGGGTTCACGCAGTTTGGGGGGACCTCGCCGCGCAGACCGGCAATCAGGTTGTCCGCCGCCATCAGCGCCATGTTTCGCCGCGTGGCGAAGCTGGCACTGGCGACATGAGGGGCGATGATGACGTTGTCCAGGGTGAGCAGAGGGTCATCGGGAGGTATCGGCTCCACCTCGGTGACGTCTATCCCCGCGGCGAAGATGCGCCCGTCCCGAAGCGCCTCGTATAGCGCATGCTGGTCAACGACCGCCCCGCGAGCAGTATTGACCAGGACGGCGGAAGGTTTCATGACAGCGAGCTGGGCGGAGCCTATCAGGCCCCGCGTGGTCTGCGTCAGGGGTACGTGCAGGCTGACGAAGTCCGAGCGGCGGAGAAGCTCAACGAGGTCTGGAACGAACTCTACCGCCAGCTCTTCCTCCTCCGCCCGGTCACGCCGGGTGGTGTCATGATAGAGGACGTGCATGCCGAAGCCTCTCGCTCTCCTGGCAACCTCGCTGCCGATGCGCCCGAGTCCGACTATGCCGAGGGTGGCATGGTGGATGTCCTGCCCGAGGAGGACCATCGGGCCCCAGGTGCGCCACTTGCCCTGCCGGGTGTGGCCGTCTGCTTCCACCACCCGCCGGGCAGCGGCCATAAGGAGGACGAAAGCGAAGTCGGCGGTCGTCTCAGTGAGCACGCCGGGGGTGTTGCCGACCAGTATACCGCGCGCGGTGGCGGCGGGCACATCAATGTTGTCAAAGCCCACGGCATAGTTGCTGATTACCTTCAGATTCGGGGCGGCGTCTATCATGGGGGCGTCGATGCGGTCGCTCAGGAGGGACAGCAGGCCTTCGACGCGGGCGGTCCTTTCACGAAGCACCTCGTAGGGCGGGGGCAGGTCATCGGGCCACAGGTCCACATCGGCAGCAGCCGCTATCCGCTCGAGGGCTTCCTGGTGAATCCTGCGGGTGACGAATACCGCCGGCCTAGCCACCGAGGAGCTCCCTCATGCCCTTCCCCTGTTCCCGGCACCATGAGAAGATTGTGCGCACGTCCCAGCCGATGCAGAAGTGGCGTACTCCCATCTGCAGGAAAGGCCTTGCCTGCTCGAAGCTGGTCACCTCTACCCGGGGATGAACGCCTTTCTCTAGTGCGGCCTGTATCATCGTGTGATGGGCCTGCTGGACATCGGGATCGGCGGACTGCCCGGGCTTGCCGATGCTTATAGAGTAGTCGGATGGGCCGAACTGGACCATGTCCACGCCCGGCACCGAGAGGATAGCGTCCAGGTCCTCCATGGCGCCCTTCTTCTCGATCATGATGGCAATGACGACATTGCCCATTGCCTCGGCCCATTCCTCGGCGCCCCCGTAGGATGCGTAGCCGATGCTGCGCCGCATGCCGTATCCGTGGATGCCCCCGGCCCGGGGCGTCTCCGGTCGGATGAGGCGTACGCACTCCGCGACGTCCTCGGCCGAGCGGCAGTCGGTGAAGAGCACGTTCTGGATACCGGCGTCGACTGCGCGGGTGGCGATGAACCCGCGGGTCTGCTCCTCTACTTTCATCATGGAGGACATCTCCGGGAACAGGTCGATCGCCCGGCCGAACTCCTCCAGCAGCTCCAGGCTGAAGGGGCTGTACTCGCCGACGTACTCAACGTAGTCAAAGGCGCCGGAGTGGCCGATAATCTCCACTATGCCCGGCCAGGGGATGATGACATGCGTTCCCACGGTGGAACGCCCCTCATTGAGGAGCTCGCGCAGTCTGTTCTTCCTCACTTTCGGTGCCTCCTTCCAGAACTGGCCGCTCTCGAACATATCGAAGTCGAAGTCCGGTGACTTGCAGTAGTTGATGATGCGCCGCTCGCGGTCCTCTATCTCCTGGCCTGCCCTGGGCAGTTCGCGGGCCTCGTTCTCCATCGAGGCACGATCGCCGCCCCTGTCTACTCGCACGGCTTTGAACCGGGCTACCATTTCCATCAGCCCGCAGGGCCGTCACCAGCCCCGATTGTATGCATAACCTGGAGAAGTGTCAATCAGGAGGTTCTTCGCAACGTGGCCCCGGTGAGGAGGAGGCGCATTGCCTCCTCAGCGGCAGCCGCGATGAGTTCGGCGGCAGCCTGCTGTAACTCCTCCAGGCTGACCGGTCCGGGAGCGATGCTGAGGGCAGCGGCAACGCCATGGCGGTGTAGTTCTGCAAGATCATGGAGGACCTCGCCCGCGATTACTATCACCGGCACCCCGGCGCTCTTTGCCCTGGCGGCGACGCCGGCGACGGTCTTACCGAAGAGGGTCTGTTCGTCCAGCCTTCCCTCGCCGGTGAACACCAGGTCTGCCTTCGCCAGGTGCCCGGGCAGGCCTACTGCCTCGCTGATGATGTCTATGCCCGGCACTATGGTGGCGCCGAGGAATGCTAACAGGCCCGCACCCAGTCCTCCAGCGGCGCCGGCGCCAGGAATGCCGGCCACGTCAATGCCCAGGTCTCTCGTGATGACAGCAGCGTAGTTGGCCAGGGCCTGGTCGAGCCGGCGGCACATTTCCTCGGTGGCGCCCTTCTGGGGGCCGTATATCCAGGATGCCCCCTGCTCGCCGCAGAGCGGGTTGGTGACATCGCTGGCGACGGTGACCGTGCAGTCGGCGAGGCGGCTGTCCATTCCGGAGGTATCGATGCGGACAAGGCGAGCGAGGGCGGCGCCGCCGGGTTCCAACGCCTGGCCATCCTGATCTGTGAGTCTGGCCCCAAGGGCCTGGGCCATGCCTGCGCCACCGTCATTGGTAGCGCTGCCTCCGATACCGATGATGAGGTGCCGGCAGCCGGCATCCAGGGCGGCAAGAACAAGCTCGCCGGTACCGAAGGTGGTGGCCGCCAGCGGGTCCATTTTGTCAGGGTGAACCAGGGCGAGACCGGAAGCGGCCGCCATTTCCACCACCCCGGTAGTGCCGTCGCCGAGAATACCCCAGGAGGCAGCGACGCGGTCGCCCAGGGGCCCGGTTACCTCCGTGGTCAGGGTCCTGCCGCCGGTTGAGTAGACGAGGGCATCAACGGTACCCTCACCGCCGTCGGCCATGGGGAGCAGGATGGTTTCACAATCGGGACAGGCGCGGGTGATGCCGGAAACCATGGCCTCAGCCACCTGCCATGTTGCCAGGCTACCCTTGTAGCTTTGAGGTACTATCAGTATCCTCGTCGTGTTTCTCCATCGGCGGGAAGCGTCAGGGGAGCAGCCCCAGGTACCAGCTGAGGATGTCATTCCCGTATACCAGGGTGATCATGGTGGACACCGAGAGAAACGGTCCGAAGGGGATAGCTTCTCTTCGCTTGCGCACTCTAAGTGCAAGCAGGAAAATGGCGACAATGCCTCCGAGGACGACCGCGCCTACCACGGCTACCAGCACCCGGGGAAAGCCCACCACCAGGCCGATCAACCCGGCCATCTTCACATCTCCCCAGCCCATTCCGCTGGGGAAGACCAGGGCGGGGAGCATGAGAAAAAGGAATCCGGTGGCGGCTCCGGCAATCCCGGAAACCGTCCGCGCGGCCATGGCGGGCATGTCCTGGAAGGCCCCGGGCGCGAAGGCGAGCATTGCCGGCTGGTACACCAGCACGGCCACGAGCAGGGCCACCAGCGCCACGGGGTAGACTACCTTGTTGAGGATGAGCCCGTGCTCCATGTCTATTATGAGGATGAGGATGAAGACGCAGAAGTAGAAGGCGGTGACCCCGAACTGGGCGGTCAGTCCGTAGTGCAGGTACAGCAGCACAAGGAGCACGGCGGTCGCAAGCTCCACCAAGAGCACGCGCCAGGGGATAAGTGCGCGGCAGTAGCGGCAGCGGCGGCGCAGCCAGACGAAGCTGAACACGGGTACTAGGTCAAGGGGGGACAGCCGGTGCTGGCAGGAGTCACAGAAGGACGGCGGGCGGACGAGTGATACGCCGGCGGGCAGGCGGTCCGCGCAGGCACCCACAAAGCTGCCCAGAGCGGCACCCACCAAGCCGAAGACCACAGCCAACGTGACTTCCATGCGGTTGTATTGTGAAGGTTTTGCGGCGGGAGGTCAACCGGAGCCGGGGAAAGGAGCGTAGATGACCTGGTCTTCTGGGGCACCCGATACGAAAGTGCTATTGCCGGCGCTAACCAAAGGAACTAGAATACGCATAGGAAGACCGTCCCGTGCCGGGAATGGCAGAGGATGGCGCAGACGAAGGACGTAGAGCAGGAGGTGCACGAATTGAGTAAGAAGCTACTGTACATAGGGCTGACTGCCTGTCTTGTACTTGCCGCACTCACGCCGGGAACGGCCCTGGCGAAGAAGGGTGGGGGTTTTGAGGAGTTCTATGCCACCGGGGAGATCTCTGGTATCGACCCCGGCACGGTAAAGCCGGCGGGCAACAGCGGACGTTGGGTGGTGTCCGAGCGCGCGGTGATTGTCCAGTTTACCGACGGTACCGGAACCATGACCTATGCTGCCAATGTTCCCATAGAGACCCAGGCGGGCAGCTTCCACGGACAGCTGGAGAAGGGAGACCTGGTATTCAGGGTGCAGGGTAAGAGCGAGCCGATCACCTACAGGTACGATATACCATCCGGTCTTCCGGAACCGTATCCTCCTTCGTTGCCCGTGTATAGGCTGGAGTTCAGTGGCAGCTGGACCCTGGTCAGTGGTGGTCAAGGGAACGGGACCTTCTCCGGCTGGGCGGACTTCGTGCCTACACCGGAGGGTCACGTTGGCCTTATCCTGGACTCGGCTTTCACCATGACCGGTAAGTGGAAGCCATAACTGGTCTCCGGAGAACCATAGCGGACCACAAGACCGTGTCCATACCCTGACTGCGCTCGTTAGACCGCTATGCAATACTCCCCGCAGTGGCGAAGACTATGCGGGGAGTACGCTTTAGGGCGCCTTTAAAGCCTGGGATCGGCCTGGGGTGTCCACAACAGCTCTGAACGGGTTCACTTCTGTGGTAGCAGATGCAAATGCTTTGCATTTGTAAATATCGTGTGGTATCATGTATCTGAGGATCAGGAGGATGACTTCGACAAGACGGAAAGCGGTGGCCTGTGGCAGCAGTCAGCGCCTGCTCACTGGCAGGGGTTTGAGGGCTACCAGCCAGAGGGGCCTGATACTGGACGTGATCCGCCGCCGTGGTGGGCACCTGGACGCGGATGAGATACACCGGGAAGCCAGAAAGAGGGAGCCCCGGATCAGTCTTTCTACGGTCTACCGGACACTCCAGAGGTTCAAGGAGCTCGGCCTGATCGAGGAGTTGCATCTTGACGAGGGGCATCACCACTACGAGATGAAGCCGACCACCGAGCACCACCACCTGGTCTGTCTTGGGTGTGGTCGGGTGGTGGAGTTCTGCTATCCCCTGGCGGAGCGGTTGAAAAAGGGCGTAAGCGAAATCAGGGACTTCGAGATTAGGAGCGGGGAGATCACCCTGAGTGGGTATTGCCCGGAGTGCCGCAAGAAACGCAGCGAGAGCGGATGAACCAGTCGGTCTGCGGTATGTGAGAAGGTCACACCGCCGGGCGCCGGCGGGAGGTCCTCTGAGAAGGAAGAGCGGTTATGCAGAGGTTCCGGCACGGGTTTGGAAAGGGATTCTGGAGGCGAGGCAGGCGCCTGAGTGGGAGCGACGTGCGGCGCCGGTTGGAAGCCGCATTGGGACGGGGCGACGGCCAGCTCACGCTGGTCCAGATGCGGGCCGGGGAGAGCGGAAGAGTGGTCGAAATCACCGCCGGAGAGGGTATGTCCAGGCGTCTCAGCGCCCTGGGGATAAGGCCCGGCCTCAAAGTGACCAAGGTCGGCTCGATGCTGATGAGGGGGCCGGTGACCGTCCGGGTGGGGAGCACCCAGCTGGCAATCGGGTATGGTATGGCCAGCAGGATAGTAGTGGAACCGACAGATGGTACAAGAGACGGTCCAGAGCGCGGCGCCTGAGGGGGTCCGTGCCAGTGGCGTGAGGCGGGTGCTGCTGATGGGGAACCCCAATGTGGGGAAGAGCGTGGTGTTCTCCCGTCTGACGGGCATCCGCGTTATTGCCTCCAATTACCCGGGAACGACGGTGGGGTACAGCCGCGGTTTCATGAGACTCGGCGAAAGCACGGCGGAGGTCGTTGACGTGCCCGGAACGTATACCCTGGAGCCTACCAGTGAGGCTGAGGAAATCGCCTTACGAATGCTGGAGACCGGGGACCTGGTGGTAAACGTAGTGGACGCCACCAACCTGGAAAGGAATCTGTACCTTACTCTGCAGTTGCTGGAGCGGAATGTCCCTGTGGTTGTAGCACTCAACATGTGGGATGAGACTGCTCACCGGGGGATAAGCATTGACCTTGAGAGGTTGCAGGAGCTCCTTCAGGTGCCGGTTGTTCCCACGGTGGCAGTCACCGGCGAGGGCATAAAGCAGCTGGTGGACAGTCTTCCGGACGCCGTATCGGCGGACGTGTCCCCGCGCAGTCATGACGAGCGCTGGTCCACCGTCGGTGGTATCGTGGAGCAGGTCCAGCGCATCACCCATCATCATCATACCTGGCGGGAGCGCCTGAGTGATGCCAGTGTACAGCCCCTGACGGGGGGGCTGATTGCCCTGGTGGTCCTTGCGGGGGCATTCACGGCAGTCCGTTTCATTGGGGAGAGTCTTATCGGCTATGTGCTGGAGCCCCTGTTCGAGAATTTGTGGGCGCCGGTGGTTGTGAGGTTGAGCGAGGTCCTCGGGGGTGATGGACTCCTCCACGATGTCCTGGTGGGTAGGGTAGCCGGCGGCGAAGTAGACTTCGTTGAGTCCTTCGGCCTGCTGAGTACCGGCCTTTTCGTGCCCTTTGGCATGGTTTTACCGTACATAGTCTCGTTTTACCTGGTGCTGGGATTGCTGGAGGATACCGGCTATCTGCCGCGTCTGGCGGTACTGATGGATACGATAATGCACCGGCTGGGTCTGCATGGCTACGCCATTATCCCCAGCATGCTGGGGCTGGGGTGCAACGTTCCCGCCATCATGGCTACCCGTATACTGGAGAGCAAGAGGGAGAGGTTCATTGCCGCCACCCTGATATCTATCGCGGTACCCTGTGCTGCCCTTCAGGCGATGATATTCGGGCTGGTCGGGGCTCACGGCGTGCAGTACGTGGCCATGGTCTACGGTACACTGATGGTGGTCTGGGGCGTCCTGGGAGTCCTGATCAATCGCTTTGCCAGAGGGTACAGTCCCGAGCTGGTTATCGAGATACCCGCCTATCGTTTGCCGCCCTGGCGGACCGTGCTGCAGAAGCTGTGGATGAGGGTATTCGGCTTCCTGAAGGAGGCCTTGCCGATAATCCTGGGCGCTGTTCTGGCGATAAATGCTCTGTACTTCCTGGGGGTATTTGACGCCATCGCCAACTTCACGGCGCCGGTGATTACGGGCCTCCTGGGACTCCCCAAGGAAGCAGTTACCGGCCTGGTCATCGGCTTCCTGCGCAAAGACGTGGCCCTGGGTATGCTGGCCCCGCTGGGCCTGAGCCCCAACCAGCTGGTGGTTGGCAGTGTCGTCCTGGCGATGTTCTTCCCGTGCGTCGCCACTTTCGTGGTCATGCTCCGGGAGCTCGGCCTCACGGCGATGCTGAAAGCGACCGGGATAATGCTCGTGACCGCCCTGCTGGTGGGCGGAGCACTGAACCTGATACTCCAGTAAGCCACTGGCGGCTGCACCGCATTCCAGCGTGCCTCAGGGAAGAGAGTGAAGGTCGATACCAGCTATTACGAATACGTGATGGAACTCATGGCCCCATTTGAAGGGTAGCCGGGCGGGCGATGTTCGGGGGCTATGGAATCTTTCACCAGGGTAAGATGTTTGCCCTGGTCGCCGACTCACGGCTGTACTTCAAGGTGGACGATTCCACCCGGCAGGCCTTTGAAGTAGCTGGCAGTGCACGCTTCCGGTCAATGCCTTACTACGAGGTACCCGGCGACGTGATGGAAGACCCCGGCGGGTTCCGCAGGTGGGCGCTGGCAGCCATTGCTGCAGGCGACGCGGCATTCCCCCGAAAGCGCAGAGGAGCTTCTTCCTGAGTGGTCATGATCAGCAGATGCGTCGCCGCAAGGTAGTGCTGCCCGGGGAGGAGGAGTGTCAGGCAGGGCGGAACTTGGGCAGAGTGATTTCCTCGGTGACGTCATCAAATACCGCCTCCACCGGCATGCCGACACGGATGCTCTCCAGGGGGCAGTCCACCAGGTTGCTGGGCACCCGCGGTCCTTCCTCCAGCTCCACCGCCACGACTGGATAAGGCACCTCGCCCGCAAAGCCGGGGTGGTATACCTTGTGGAAGACGGTCCAGGTGAAGACGGTGCCGCGGCCGCTGACCTTCGTCCACTCCAGATCATCGGAGCCGCAGGCAGGACAGGTAGTTCCCGGCGGGTAGCGATAGCGGGCGCACTCGCGGCACCTCTGCAAGACCAACTCGTGGCGCCTGGCTGCTTCCCAGTAGGGACGGTTGACGTCATCGATACCGGGAAGGGGCTTGCTGTACTCGCGACTCATTGTCATCTCCTCAGTATGACGGTGGCATGTTCGCTGAGGACACCGCCGCTGCTGGTGAGCAGCGCGATCTCCGCACCGGGGACCTGCCTCTCGCCGCAGTCCCCCCTGAGCTGGCGGGTTGCCTCGTGGGTGCCCACCCAGCCCTGCAGGTATACCTCGGAGAGCAAGCCGCCGGAGGTATTGGTGGGGAGCTCGCCATCAAGGCCGATTCTGCCTACTTCCACGAATGCTCCGCCTTCCCCCTTGCCGCAGAATCCCAGGTCTTCCAGTTGCAGCGGCACGATGAAGCTGAAGGCGTCGTAGATGGCACAGACGTCTACCGCCTCGGGGGATATGCCTGCCATGGAGAAGGCGGTCTTGCCGGACCGCGCCGCTCCGGTGACCGTCAGGGCAAGGCGCCGGAGAGGGTCGGAGAAAGGATGGCCCTGGCCCATTCCCATGACGTAGACTGGCGGGTGCCTGAGATCCCGGGCGCGCTCCGCACTGGTAACAATGAGAGCACGGCCGCCATCGTGCACCGGGCAGCAGTCCAGCAGGTGCAGAGGCTCCACCACCCAGCGCGAGCTCTGATGGTCCTCGATGGTCATGGGGTCGCGCATCTGGGCGATGGGGTTCAGACGGGCGTGCCTGCGGAAGGTCACCGCGACCTCACCGAACTGCCGGCTGGTAATCCCGTACTCGTGCATGTAGCGGCGGGCAATCATGGCGTACCCTGCGGCCACCCCGAAGTTTCCGTAGGCGGCGTTGGCGCCCGAGGCAAGCTGGTAGACGATGCCCGTGGAAGGGGAACCGGAGAGCGAGGTATCCGCGAAGGCGCACAGGCAACAGCTACAGAGACCGGTATCAACCGCCATGGCGGCGTGCTGCACAATCGCTCCTGCGCTGGCGCCCTGGACCTGGTGGTCGCCCCCGAAGCGCAGGTACAGGCCCAGCTCCTGGGCAAGTCCGAAGGCGGAGATACGGGGGTCCGTGGGGCAGGGCTGGATAAGGATACCGTCAACGTCAGGGATGGTCAGTCCCGCGTCAAATATGGCGTTCTTGCTGGCTTCCAGATAGAGGCTCATGGCGCTGCGGCCGGGCACCCTCCCTTGGGGGGTATACCCCAGCCCTGCTATGGCTGTCCTGTCCTTCAAACTCACGGCGCATCCTGCCTTTTCTTGGACTCTGCTTGACTAGTGTGCCACGTTCTCCGCCTGGGAATCAAGGCACCTAGCGGTCGCTCAGCTCTACCTGGGTAGCGCCGGCTCCGCCGTGACGGGGATCGGCCGGGCGGAAGGTCTTGACCAGTGTGTGGTGCGACAGGTAGCGTGCCACCTCCTGTCGCAGTACTCCCGAGCCCTTGCCGTGTACTATCCAGACCCGGTGCAGGCCTGCCCGGAAAGCGGAATAGAGGAACACGTCCAATCGCGGAATTGCCTCGTCCACGGTGTGGCCGTGAAGGTCTAGCTCCTGCTGGTGTCCAGTCATGGTCGCTACAGTGCTGATTATAGCATGATTGTGCCGCAAGGCTTGTGGGCGTAGACCCACCGTGCTAGTATGATGCCTGCCGGCGGATACCAGTCGGCTGCGCGGAAGGAGGGTACGGTCATGTCCAGGGTGAGGGTTAACGGAATAGAGCTCAACTATGAGGTCCACGGCGAAGGATTCCCGGTGGTGTTCCTGCACGGCTTCGTGGGGACGGTGAACATGTGGCGGCCGCAAATACCGGCGCTGTCGCGCGAGTTCCGGTTCATCATCTACGATGCCCGCGGGCACGGGGAATCGGAGAGCCCGGCCTCGGAAGAGCAGTACTCGGCGGACCTGGTGGTGGAGGACCTAAATCAGGTTCTGACGGCTCTCGGGGAAACGAAAGCGGTGGTCGGTGGGCTCTCCATGGGGGGATACGAGTCGCTCCGGTTCTGCCTCACCCATCCGGACATGGTAGCTGCACTCATATTGATGGATACCGGGCCCGGCTACCGCAATCCCGCCCGGCGGGACGAATGGAACCGGCAGCAGGAGGAGCGCGCGAGGCTGCTGCTGGAGCAGGGCATAGAGGCCTTTGCCGCCGGTGCGCCGACATACACCCCACGGGAGCATATCCTCAGGCTCAACCCGGTGGGTCTGGCTAACATGGCCCGCAAAGTGGTGGCCCAGCATGACTCATGGGTCATCGAGAACCTGGGTGAGGTGAAGGTGCCCACCCTGGTGCTGGTGGGGGAGCGGGACACCCCTTTCCTGGCAGCAAGCGAGTACATGGAGAGAGCGATTCCGGACGCGCGGCGTGTGGTGGTGCCGGATGCTGGCCACGCCGCCAACCTTGACAACACCGAAGCCTTCAACCACGCCGTCCTGGATTTCCTGGGAAGTCTGGCCCTTCCTCGCGGCTAGCAGGTGACAGGACAGATAAATGGGGTCGACCCGGTAGTGGTATTGACCGTTCACTGGCTCTACTTCAGCCCATAGTTTATGCCAGCAGTATCTCCATGATACCGGCTGCGAAGGTGCCGCTCTCGGGGTTGTCAGTGGCGAGCTCGATCTGCTCCGGTGAGGTGACTCCGAGGCCAAGCTCTGCTGCGCGGGCTATCTGGTCTTGCTGGAAAACCCGGCCGCGGCTGACCTCCGGAGTGGTGCCTAGCGAGCGCAGCACGGCCACGCCCACCGCATCGATAGCCACGCGGTCATTGCTGGCGAGCACCACGTTAGCATTGACCCTGGTCCCGTGTGCTGGTCCCCCATCCACGAAGGCCTCCACGCCGTCGAGGACCACCAGGGCCGGTGAGTAGGCAGTGTTTATTTCGGCAATCATCTCGCGCTGGTGGGGCGAGGCGTGGAGGGCGCTCATGTACGGGCTACCGCCGGGGACCATGCCCACCGAACACTTCAGGGACATGGTGAAATGCCCGCCGAAGGCATGGGTCTTCAGGCAGCAGGTCATGACTATGCACTCCGCCTCAGCGTAGACGCGCGGAAACAGGAACCCATCCGGCCAGTGGCTGCCCGCAGGACGGACGTGCACCCACTGGTCCTGGTCCACCTCCTGCAGGTTGACGACCCGGACACCGAGCTCCTCGGCCAGGCGCAATACCCCTTTCTTGTCCATCACGGTACGGGTAGTATCTCCCGGCCCGCTACGCTCCGCGAGGGTGATGCTGCTCACTCCCATGCGGTCAAGCGACTCGATCAGGGCACGAAGGGTGTCGATGTGAGTGGAGCCGGGAGCTTCGTCGGCGGAGTTGAAGTTGGGCTTGAGCACCACCTGCTTTCCTTGCACGGAGTTGGACTCCAGCAGGGCTATCGCCCTCCGTACTCCCGCAGCTCTGTTTGGAGTGCTAACCAGGCTTACTCTGGCCATGTGGACCTCCCTGCGGATAGGGTGGCGTTGCCTGGATTCTAGAGTGCCAGTGCCCTCACCAGTCTGAACAGGCTCTGGTCGACCATCTTATTGCCGGAAACGACCTCAGAGAGGGGGATGGAGGTGATCTCACCCTTCACCAGGCTGATCATGAGTCCATGCTTTCCCTGGGCCAGGTGTTCGGTGGCGGCCGCGCCCAGGCGTGTGCCCAGCAGCCGGTCCCACGCCCCCGGGCTGCCTCCTCGTTGTACGTAGCCGAGAATGGTCACCCTGATGTCAAATCCCAGACGGGCCTTGTGTTCCAGGAAGAAGCGCTCAAGCTCTTCCGCGTTGTACTTGGCACCCTCGGCAACGACAATAATAGCGTGCGCCTTGCCACGTTGAAAGACCCGTGCGATCTCCTCGGCCACGTCTTCGGGGTCGGTTTCAACCTCAGGTATGACAACATAGTCAGCACCCCCGGCTATGCCTGCCGCAAGGGCAAGGTAGCCGCAGTCCCTTCCCATCACCTCGATGACGAAGGCGCGCTGGTGCGAGGAAGCGGTGACCTTGATCCGGTCGATTGCCTCTAGGGCAACGTCCAGGGCGGTGTCCACACCCAGGCTGATGTCAGTGCCGTAGAGGTCGTTGTCAATGGTAGAGGCGATGCCGACCACCGGAAGGCCCATCTGAGAGAGGGCATAGGCGCCCTTCTGGGAGCCGTTTCCCCCGATGACTACCAGTGCCTCGATCTCGTTCTGATGGAGGGTGCGGATTCCCCGGCGCTGACCGTCCTCGGTGGCGAACTCGGGGCAGCGAGCGCTGCCCAGCCAGGTACCGCCCTGCTGAATGATGCCGCCGACGTCGCGTGTACCTACCGGTATGATATTGCCGTTGAGGAGACCGCGGTAGCCGTGCCGGATACCCATGATCTGCCACCCGTGGTCCAGTCCGGTGCGTGTGACTGCCCTGATGGCAGCATTCATCCCCGGGGCATCACCTCCGCTGGTCAGGACTCCGATCCTTCTCATGGTTCCACCTCGCATCCTGTGGCTGACGTCCGGTCCCCCGCAAGGAAGCCGTGAATCAGTCTATATCAGGCGGGGTCTGATTTCAATGCAGGTACTGGAGGCGGGGGCGCTTCGTGGCTAGGTTCTGCCGAGGAGGCGGGCATGCCGGGGACATAGCTCGTATTGGTTGGTCAACTGGGCGAAGATCAGGTCTTCTTGCCAGTGAGCATTGAAGAGACGGCAGCCCCTGTCCTCGCAGAAAGGGTCGCCGGTAAGACAGTATGCCACCGCCTGAAGGGCCATCCCCTTGGCAATGTCCGTCAGCCGCTCGTCGTCGTAGTCGATGAACCTGCCCGCGAACCGGGCCTTGACCTCGGTGGGGTCACGCCCGAGGCTCTGGTACTGCTGCTTCAGCATGTAGAATTCGCGCGGTCGGGCGGGCGCCTCCACGATGCCGCTACTGGAGACAATGGAAGGAACGCCGTAGACGCTCGTCCGGAGGTGGTACCTTCTGTCTCCGGTGTCCCAGGTGGCGAACAGCCGGTTGGTGAAGATGATATGCGCGATGCTGAGTAGTCGTTCCTTGGTGGCTATGAGCCCGGTGAATACGCGCTGAAGGTGGATGCCATCGTAGATGACCCCGAAGGCTTTACTTCTGCCCCGGATTCTTCGTTTCTCGAACTCGACTTCCCCGTAAAGAGGCTCCCGGTCGTCCTCCAGCTTCCGGTCCGAGGCGGGTACCTTGGTGGCCGCGATCCTGCGGGCCAGGTACGTAACTCGCTCATGAGGGAGGTCGGGAAGGAAAGGGCTTTCCCTCATCTCCACTACTGCGTCCGGGACAAACAGGGCCAGGTACCGGCCCACCTCCCCAACATCCAGGGCCGACGAGGTACCCTCATCGCAGATGATGACCTTCTCCAGTGTCTCCGATGCCCTAGCCCTCCAGCTTCTCCAGGGCGACTCTGGCTGCGATCTCTCCAGCCAGGAGCATGGCGCCGAAGGTGGGCCCCATCCTCGGCAGGCCGTAGGCGGTCGAAACCGCCATACCGGTCACAATCAGGCCGGGATGTATCTCGCCGGTATGCTCCAGTATCAGGTCCTCGGACCGCTCCACCCACATCGCTCCCACTCCCTTGATGGCAATCAGGCCTCTTTCCTCCAGCTTGCGGAGCACCTGGGCATCATGTCCGGTGGCATCGATAACGACCCGCGACTCGATGGCGATGGGGTCCACGCAGGCGATCTCCCTCGGCAAGGACGAGATGGCGGTCCAGTTGATGACCGCGCCGCATACGCGCCCATCCTCTCTCAGGACCAGGTCATCGAAGGCGGTCATGTTGGCGAACTTGACTCCGGCGTCACAGGCGGCACCGATCAGCTTGGAGCAGGCATGGGGCCCGTCGGCAACCAGAAGCCCGGAGCTAACTTCCTTGTAGGGGACGCCGATCTCATCCAGGATGCGCTCGGCGGGGTGACGGACGGTGACCTTGTTCATGAGGTAGCCGCCGAGCCAGAAGCCGCCTCCCAGGTAGTTGTTCCTCTCCACCACGAGCACCTTCTTGCCGCTTCTGGCTATGTCACGACCGGCCATGAGACCGCTGGGACCGCCACCGATGATGATGCAATCACTCTCCACGTACTCGGAGAACTGGGTAGCGAACTCGCCCACTATGGCGCGAGTTACCTCTTTCTCGCCGACAGGACTGAACTTCTCCATTCTGACCTCCTCTGGAATTGCCGGGGTGATTCCCGTGAGCGTGCTCTATCGCTTCTATGCCTGGCTCCTGGATACTGCACCTGCTTGCCGCGATGTCGTTGCTAGACGTCTACAAGCCGCTCCTCAAGGTTCTTGATCTTGATACCGGACTCCGGTCCCGGTAGCGGAGCGACCGGTTCGGTGAGCAGGAAATCGCCCGCCCTGATCGATTCCTTGAGCATTGTCGCCAGCTCGTTTGCCCTGAGATAGCTGGACAGAGACGCGGTGGGTACCTCGTTCCTGCCAACGTGTATGCTGCCGGACTTGAGCTGGGCGTAGCTGACCTCCGCGACAACGTCCGGGCGCCTCTCCGGATAGGCGGCCGAGTAGTCCACCACCGGGGCAAGGATCTCGTCGTCTTTGACAGTGGTGTAGCGGAGTACCTCTTCCGAGAGTACCGGTATGGGCACGCCGATGCCCACCGTGAGAGTGGCGCCGTAGCCGAGCATACTGGTACCGCGCAACCACCGGGGCTTCATCTGCTTGAGGTCGCCGATCAGCGCCAGTGTGCCCGCCCCTCGCTTGGGCACGCCGTTGTCCGTCCGCGGGGCAGCGGGGTTATGCTGCGTCCCGTGCCAGGCAACGTAGCCAATGCCACCGCCAAGGAGTATCCTGGTGCCGACGCCGATGGTTTTGTAGAGAGGGTCGTTGAGCAGCGGGGATAGCTGACCGGCGCTGGAGTAGTTGGCGTTGGCCAGGTTGGGTTTCAGCATGCCCATGTAGGTGTATATCGTCCGGTCAGAGAGATTCACGGCAACATTGTAGTTCTGGTAGGCGTTGCGGATGTTGAACAGTATGGCCTCGTTGATGTCAGCGATGTTGATCAGGGTCTCCAGCCGGCGGCGGGGGTAGCAGTCGGTCCCGTAGGCGGTCGCACTGAGGAGCACGTCCTTGCCTGCCACAAGCTCCTCAATTACGTGACCGCCACCGTAGGAGAACTCGCCTGGATATACCCTGTTCCTGGGATCGTCATCGGGGATGGCGGAGGCTCCCAGGAAGAGGTCCACCGCGGCTATTCCCGTGTAGACGGGGACTTCATTGAGGTAGACTCTGCCCCCGCCCAGCTTGATGCGTGGCTGGGTATGGCCGATGTTCAGAAAGGTGCCGGAAGAACACATCGGGCCGAACGTCCCCGTAGTGACGACATCCACTTCCCTGGCTGCCTTCTCCACACCTTCCGCTTCCACCAGCCCGATGATTTCTTCGGCAGTGACCACCACTGCCTCGCCTTGCTCGATTTTCCGGTTGATTTCCGCTATTGTCTTAGCCATGCGTTTGCCTCTTCATGTCGTTATGAAGTTCCGGCCATAGATGCCCTCTCGGGCAAACGCATTAGCCATAGAGCGGCCATATTCCTTCCGTTTCCCCCTGAGATGCAGCGGTGCGTCCAACATGGTGAGTCTGGCACATTGCCATGGGCCGGTGGTCTCATCCCCCGGGTATGCCCATTGGTAGCCGCCTGCCCTGCCAGCGACCCTGAGGGCCGGTCTGCTTCCGGCCGCTGCTTTGCGTCCATTATATCACAAGAGCCAATCACGCCCGCCGTCCGGCCGGCTGCGCCCACCTAGCTTGTACCGTCCACGCTCATGACCACCCTGTCTTCGGCGGGAGTGCTCTGCGCAGGAACTGGTGGTGGAGTTCACGGCGCAGGGTAGGCCGGCTTCCGGTTGTCGGTTACCCTCCATCCGTTGGCGTATACGTTGGCGCGCTTCCCCCGGGCGAAGCCGACCAGAGTGATTCCCAGGTCCAGGGCGAGCCTTACTCCCATACTGGTGGGGGCGGACCTGGACACGAGAACGGGTGCCTTTCTTCTGGCGACTTTGAGGATAATCTCTGATGATATCCTGCCGCTGGTGAGGACCATGCGGTCTTCGGTCCGTATGTCCCTGAGGAGACACTCCCCGAAGACCTTGTCCATAGCGTTGTGTCGCCCGATGTCCTCAGCAAAGGCGAGGATAGCGCTGCCATCGCAGAGCGCCGCCGAGTGGACCCCGCCGGTGGTGCGAAATGTCTCGGACCTGAGCTGGAACTGCCGTGCCAGATTGAGGATGCTGGTGATGGTCACGGTCAACGGCGACTCCACCTTCTGGCCGTCTACGTCGGTGGCGCTGTAGAACGAAGCTCCCCTTCCACAGCCAGAGGTTATCAACCGCCTGAACAGGGCTTCCCCGGCGATCTCTTTGCCTCCCGCGGTCTGAACCCTGGCTACGCCGGTACCCTCATGGATGGTGATGCTTTTGATTTCGTCCCTGCTCTGGAGCAGCCCCTCAGAGAAGAGAAATCCCACGGCAAGCTCTTTGAGCCTGTCTGGCGTGCACAGCAGGGTAACCATCTCCTGGTCGTTGAGGATGATGGTCAAGGGGAACTCGCGGACGATGACATCCTCCAGGTCGGTTGTGCTGTCACCGGCATGGCGGCGTATACTGACCGTCTCTACCTTATCCTGCATGCTCAACCTGCGCGTACGGCCTGGCCTGCCGGGTCAGAACTATACTGTTGGTTGAGGGCCTGTCTGTGCCCGGATCTTCCCGCGGTAATCCTCGATCGCAGACCTCAACGCATCCTCCGCCAGCACGGAGCAGTGCATCTTTGCCGCCGGGAGTCCGCCCAGGGCCTCCGCCACCGTCTCGTTGGATATCTTCAGGGCCTCTTCGACGGTCTTACCTTTGACTATCTCGGTGACCATGGAGCTGGTGGCGATGGCAGCCCCGCAGCCGAACGTTTTGAACCTGGCGTCAGTGATGACATCATTGTCCACCTTGATGTATAGCTCCATGATGTCGCCGCACACCGGGTTGCCCACGTGCCCGACGCCGTCCGGGTTCTCCATCTCACCGACATTACGGGGATTACGAAAGTGGTCCATCACTTTCTCGCTATACATTGAGCGGACATCTGACATCTTCTCTCTCCTATGGTCGGCTCCTGAGCAGCGGTGACATAGCTCTGAGCCTGACAACGATCTGCGGCAGGACGTCCATTACCTGCTCAACGTCCTCGCGGGTGGACCACTTGCCGAGAGCAAACCTCAGCGAGGAATGGGCATCTTCGTGAGGCAAACCGATGGCGAGTAGCACATGAGATGCTTCCAGGCTCGCCGAGCTGCACGCCGAGCCGGTGGAGGCGCAGATACCCTCCAGGTCAAGGTTCAGGAGCATGGACTCGCCCTCGACGTAGCTGATGCTTACGTTCACGTTGTTGGGCAGTCTCTTGTCGGGATGACCGTTGAGACGGGACCCCTCGATACGGTCGAGGATGGACTGGATGAGGGTATCACGCAGGATGGTCAGTCGCTCGGCCTCGTCGGCTAGCTCTTTCCGGGCAATGTCGGCGGCCTTGCCGAAACCAACAATCCCGGACACGTTCTCGGTGCCGCCGCGCCGGTTGCTCTCCTGGCCACCGCCATGTAGCAGGGGAGCGATGCGGGTGCCTTTCCTGGTGTAGAGGGCACCGACACCCTTCGGCCCGTAGAGCTTGTGGGCCGACATGGAAAGCAGGTCAACGCCCAGCGTGCTCACGTCGACCGGGACATGCCCCACGGTCTGGACGGCGTCGGTGTGGAAGTACGCGCCCGCCTCGTGGGCGATGGCAGCCAGTTCCGGTATCGGTTCTATGGTGCCGATCTCATTGTTGGCGTGCATCACGGATACGAGTATTGTCTTATCCGTGAGCGCCTGCCGAAGTTCGGCAGGGTCCACCAGCCCAAACTCGTCCACTGGTAAGGATGTAACCCGGAAGCCCTGCCGCTCAAGGGAATGGCAGGTCTCCAGCACGGCGTGGTGCTCTATGGCACTGGCTACGATGTGGTCTCCTCTTCGTCTGTGGGTCAGGGCAATCCCCTTGATGGCGAAGTTGTCCGATTCGGTACCGCCACTGGTGAAGATGATCTCGTCTTCCCGTGCCCCGATCAGGGCAGCCACCTGTTGCCGCGCAGTCTCGACAGCAGCCCTGGCTTCCTGACCGTAGGAGTAGACTGACGAAGGGTTGCCGAAGGAATCCGTGAAATAGGGCAGCATCGCCTCCAGCACTTCAGGGTGGGTGGGTGTGGTAGCAGCATAGTCAAGGTACACCCGCTTCATGACCTACTCCTCAATGTCATCTCCGGTCGCCGGTTCCACTCTCACGCCACGGGCAGTAGCCCAGGCGATTGCCTGTTCAATCTCTTCAGGCTCGCCTTCTAGCTCCAGCACTGCCCCCCCTTTCTCGTCGGACATATCGGCGCGGCGAATGTTGATCACGACCTGGAAGTCGTGGCCCACGGTGTAGATGATGGGTTCGCCGAGATGCTCCTGCGGAAACGAGAACAGTACCCGTCTTCTAGCCATGTGCCTGTTCCGCTATACCGACCAGTATAGCACAGGCAATAAGCAAAGGACTCATATGCCACTGCCCTCATGGTGGTCTCTCGTAGCCTGCCGGGAACGGTCCCTAAGCTCATTGCCGGGAGCACTGTCGGCGGGCATGCCATCGGCCTCCAGCCGGCTGATCCGCTCCTCGAGTTGCTGTTGTCTGCGGGCAACCAGCCTGATCGCCTCGGTAACAGGGTCAGGAAGGCGCCCGTGCTCCAGGTGCGTGACAGTCCCGGCACCGTCCTCCACCGCCCTGCCGGGTATCCCCACCACGGTGGCCCCGGGCGGAACGGACTTGACCACGACCGAGCCGGCGCCTATGCGGGCACCGTCTCCGATGGCGATCGGTCCCAGGGCGATAGCGCCAGCGCCGAGGACCACGCTATTGCCTATGGTGGGGTGGCGCTTCCCGCGGTTCAGGCTGGTGCCTCCAAGGACAACGCCCTGGTAGATGAGGACATTGTCACCGATCTGGGCGGTCTCGCCGATAACCACACCGGCGCCATGGTCAATGAAAAAACGACGTCCAATCCTGGCAGCAGGGTGAATCTCGATTCCGGTGAGGAAGCGGGCTACATGGGAGACCAGGCGGCCGGGAAGGCGCAGGCGGTGCTGCCATAGGAAATGGGCCAGGCGGTGAAGCCACAGGGCGTGAAGTCCCGGGTAGCACAGGAGAACCTCCAGCACGCTCCTTGCCGCCGGGTCTTCCCTGAATACGGTCTGAATGTCCTCTCTCATAGTAGTGAACATGGTCACCCTCCTTTCCCCTCCGCCTCCTGCCCCACGGGATGACCGTTCGCGGTGAGGCGAGCACTCACCTGATGAGACCTAGATGCACTACGTCGCCTCTGAAGCGTGGTCCTTGCTCTTCTGGCGCTCCACCAGGTCGCGGAGAGTAACCGAGCTGAGCACGCCGTCAATCGCTTTCTTGAGCTCGTCCCAGACCTCGCGGGTTGCACAGAGATGGGACCGCTGGCATACATCGGGGTTGCCGACGCACCTGACCGGTAGGACAGACCCTTCCAGTAGCTCGATCACCTCGTCCAGGCGCACGTCTTCGGGGGCACGAGCCAGCGAAACGCCGCCCTTTGGGCCCCTGGTGCTGGTCATTATGCCCGCTGCCATGAGGGGCGCTATCAGATGCTCCAGGTACTGCTGTGAGATCTGCTGCCGCTGAGCGATATCGCGCAACGAGACTGGTGTGTCGTCTCCGTGAAGGGCGATGTCAATCAGGGCCCTGGTGGCATATTGTCCCCGGGTAGTGAGTCTCATCCTTCCAGTCCATTGTTGACCAAACTAGTCGACAATACATACAGTAGCACGTGGCCGTAACTCTGTCAACAGCGGCGGCACTATTTGCCTTTGTTTGTTGCTCAGAGCCATTGCGAGCAGCGTGAGGAAATCTATGAAACAAGCGTGATTGCCACGCCCGCCAAAGGCGGGCCGGGAATCATATCCGGTATCTGATGCGGCCAAGACTGAACAGAAGCACGGCCGCCGAAACACCGGTCAGGCGGTAGCGGCTGCTTTGTAGTATAATGGGCACGTGGGGAGTCCAGGTATGTGATTTACAGCCCGGCAGGCGTGTCTGTGAGGCGGTGCGGGCGTCTTGGCGGAGCACAGGTCGGCAGAGGTGGGCGGCCACGGAGTGCTGAAGCGCAAGCGGATACTAATCGGCGGACTGATTGTGACGGCGGCCATAGGCTATCTCGGCTTTTTGGGCATACGAGGTACGGCCATATACTATTACACGGTCGGTGAGGTACTTGACCAGGGGAGAGCAGTCTACGGTGAGACCGTACGCGTCAACGGGCATGTTGTCCCGGGTTCGGTGGTAACAGAGCAGGCGGGGCTGAGGATGATCTTCACCATTGCGGGCCAGGAGAAGAGCCTGGAAGTGCTGTACCAGGGCGCCATGCCGGATGCCTTCCGTGAAGATATTGACATCGTTGTGGAAGGTGCCATGGATTCGGACGGTACCTTCCGTGCGCGCAGCATTCTGACCAAGTGTCCCTCCAGGTATGAACCCGAGTAGGCTGCGTGCCCTGGGAACTATTTGATGGCGGAAATCGGCTCCGTCTGCCTGGTGCTGGCGTTGGTGGCGTCAGTCTACTCGGCAGCGGCCTTCATCGCATCTGAAAAAGGCAGATACAGGGTACTGGCTGAGAGTGCCCGCAACGGTTTGCTGGCGACGTGCGGGCTGGTTTCCCTGTCCGTTGTCCTGTTAGTGGCGGCCCTGCTGACCCATGATTTCGGTATCCAGTACGTGGTCTCGTATTCCAGCCGGAGCATGTCCGTTCCATACCTGGTTAGCGCCCTGTGGGCTGGCAATGATGGCTCTCTGCTTACCATGACCTGGCTTCTTGCCGTCTTCTCAGCGGTGGCGGTAGTGCGTTCCTGGCGTAGGGACAGAGAGTTGGTGGGATACGCCGCCGCAGTGATGGCAGTGACAGAGGCTTTCCTGGTCCTGCTTCTGGTCTCAGTGGCGGACCCGTTCGAGCAGAGCGTGGTAGCGGCCGCGGAAGGAGCTGGCCTCAATCCTCTGCTGGAGAATCCCGCCATGATAGTGCACCCACCCCTGCTGCTGGGGGGATACGCGGGCCTCACTATTCCCTTTGCCTTTGCCATGAGCTCTCTGGCCACTGGCCAGCCGGGGATACGCTGGCTCACTGCGGTCCGTGGCTGGGCAGTAGCGGCCTGGCTGTTCTTGGGAGTGGGGAACATCATCGGTGCATGGTGGGCGTACGTTGAGCTCGGCTGGGGTGGTTACTGGTCCTGGGACCCGGTGGAGAATGCCGGACTGATGCCGATGCTGATCATAACCGCATTCTTGCACTCCAGCGTGGCGCAGAGGAGAACGGGCAGGTTCTACGCGTGGAACCTGGCTCTGGTGGCTCTCGCCTTCTTCCTGGCGGTGTTTGGTACCTTCCTCACCCGGAGTGGAATTCTGTCCTCCGTGCACACCTTTACCGGCACGGGGCTGGGCGGGCTGTTTGCCGGGTTCCTGGGGGCGGCTGTGATTGCCTTCCTGGTGATGGTGGTGGTGCGCCGGAGCAAGCTAAGGAATGGAACCCCGGCGGCCTCCATGATTTCACGGGAAGGTACCTTTTTGCTCACGAACGTACTCTTCGTGGGAACGACTGCCCTGGTTCTGCTGGGCACGTTGTTTCCGCTGCTCTCCGAGGTGTTCGCAGGTACCAGAATAGAGGTCGGTGAGTCTTTCTACAATCGGGTGGCCGGGCCGCTCTTCCTGGTGATACTTGGGCTGGTTGGTATCTGCTCGTTCACGCGCTGGCAGAAGCGGTCGGTGAGGCCGATGTTTGCGGACATGGCTGCGCCTTTGGTGGTGGGGCTGGTTGCGGTGGCAGTGCTTATTGGGGTAGGGGTGAGGCAGGCCTATGCCGTCACGGGGCTGTTCGTATGCGCCTTTGCTGTGTCAGCGGTTTTCATCAGATGGCTGGGAGAGCTGAGAGGACGGAGAAATGCCCGCAGGACAGGATACCTGGCTGCGGGCATCGGGCTGGTGAGGTCGGCCCCGGGTCGCTACGGCGGGTACATGGTGCACATCGGCATGGTGCTGATAGCCGTCGGGGTTATCGGCTCTTCCTTCTACGGAAGCGAGCGGGAGGCGGTGGTATCGCCCGGGGACACAGTGGTGATGGGCGACTATGAGCTCATCTACGAGGGCACCGACCGTTACGAGACGCCGGATAGACTGGTGGTTACGGCCCGGGTAGCGGTGGAGAGTGGAGGTAAGTCGCTGGGCAGGCTGTCGCCAGAGAGGTACTTCCACCGTACCTACAAGCAGCCCGTGAGCGAGGTGGCCATTCGGACGACTCTGGTGGAGGACCTGTATGTGGTCCTTCTGGGGACGGATGAGGACGGGACAGCAGCCCTGAAGGTGCTTGTGAACCCGGCGGTGCTGTGGATATGGGTCGGGGGGGGGGTACTGCTGGTGGGTGGACTGGTGGCGCTCTGGCCCCGTGCGCGGCACGAGGGAGACATGGGCTCAGAGGACAGGGGCCAGTGAGCACGGCGGTGGCAGTGATTATCAGTGTACTCGTATTTGGCTGCATTGCCTATCCGTTCGTAAGGCGCATGGCGGGGGTTCGCAGAGAAAGCGTCCGTGGGCGCGCGGAGTACGCAGACCTGGATGCCGAGATAGAGAACCGGGTGAGAGAGCTAAGGGAGAGTGGGGCGTGCTTCTGTCCGAGATGCGGCCGCAAGGTCAATGAAGCCGACCGATTTTGCGCCGGTTGCGGCGCCAGTCTCAGGCAGGAGTAGAATATTGGGCAGGCTGCTACTGATAGTGCCGGTCCTTCTGCTGTGCCTGGCGGCGCCCCTGGAAGCGGCGGATGGCGATAATGCTGTTCTGGAAGGTAGGCTCGTGAACGGGACCTCCGGCGGGGGCAGCGTTCCCGGTACCGAGGTGACCGTACGGGTCTACCTCGCGGAAGAGGAGACAGAGTCCGTAGTGACAACCACGGATTCAGATGGCCGGTTTGTGTTCACTGGACTCTCCGAAGGCCCGGACTACACCTACGTATTGGAGGTCATCTTTGAGGGGGTTGGATACTTCGCCCGGGTTGCCTCGGAATCGGCCGAAAGAGAAGAGCCGGTGGAGATGGTGGTATACGAGCCGACCACCGACATCTCCGCGGTGCGCGTGGCCAGCGCTCACACGGTGGTCTATCGCGAAGATGATAGACTGCTGGTCAAGGAATATGCTCTCTTTGTAAACGAGAGTGACTGCACTTACGTGGGGTCGGAAGAGGTTACTTCCGGGGAGAGGGAGGTGCTTTGGTTCGACCTGCCGGAGGAAGCCACCGAGACGCGGGTCACGCTGGGGATACCGATGGGGGCGGCTTTGCTCACCGGCTACGGTTTCACTGACGTAAGGCCCATGTTGCCTGGTAGCAGGGAGATCGGCTACTCCTATGCGGTCTTCACAGACGCGGATGCCCACGTATTCACGCATGAGTGCCGCTACCCGACCAGCGAGTACTCCCTGCTGGTAGAAGGAGAACTGGAGCTTGGAGTGGCTGGGCTGTCAGCAGAGGGTTCGATCGACATGGGTGGAACGGTGTTCACCCACTTCTCAGGCGTTGATCTCCCGGCTGGTACCATGCTCTCCGTACGCATGGCGGGACTGGGGGACCCGGGAGAGGTGCCGGTGCTGGTGTGGGTGGGGGTGACCCTGGCTGTCCTGGCGGCCATGCTCGGCGGGTTATTCCTGAACCGGAGGCGGGTTAGTGCCGGCGGGCAGCGCTCGCCGGGCAACCAGGCAAGGCGCCAGCGCATGCTCCTGGGCGAGATCGCCCGCCTGGACGATGACTTTGCGGGCGGCTCCATCACCGCTGATGATTACCATGCGGCGCGTGCTGCGAGGAAAGCGGAGCTGCTGGAGCTTATGCGGAAGGGCCTGGGGCAGGGGGAGCATGGATGACTGAAGGAAATACTGCCGCGGCCAGGCCGATGCTGCGCACGGAGGGGCTCGGACGTTCATTTGGCCACCACCGCGCCCTGGATGCAGTGGACCTGCAGGTGGAGAGTGGCGAGTGCCTGGCGGTATTCGGGCCTAACGGTGCAGGGAAGACCACCCTCATCAAGGTGCTGGCTACCATCATGAGACCCTCTTCGGGTCGGGTGATGGTTGCGGGCCTGGACCTGCGGGACAGCGCCGACAGTATTCGCCGCCGCATCGGCGTGGTGACACACCAGACCTTCCTGTATGACCGGCTGACTGCCTACGAAAACCTGGAGTTCTACTCCCGTCTCTACGATGTGCCCGGCCACAGAGAGAGAATACGTGACCTGATAGACCGGGTGGGCATGACCGCGCGGCTTCATGACCGTGTGGACACCCTGTCGCGGGGTATGCAGCAACGGGTAACCCTTGCCCGCTCGGTGCTCCATGACCCCGATATCCTGCTGCTGGACGAGCCGGAGGCGGCCCTGGACCGGCAGGCGGTGGCCACCCTTTGGGAGTTGCTCAGGTCAGAGGCCGGCCGGCGGCGCACGGTCCTGCTGGTGACCCATAACCTGGAGAGGGGACTGGAGCTGTGCGACCGCCTGGTGATACTTGACGGGGGGAGGATAGTCCACCGTAGCTCGCGGGTAGCGGCGAGCTTCGAAGAGCTGAGGGAAGCCTACGCCAAGACCACGGAGAGGAGCGCGTGAAGTTCTGGCGTAGCGTCCTTGCGATAGCGTACAAGGACCTCCTCTCCGAGATGCGTACCCGGGAGACAATCTCCTCTGTAGTGGTGTTCGCCCTTCTGGTGATCGTCATCTTCAACTTCGCGTTTGGTGGCAACACCGAGCAAATGCGCCTGGTTGCGCCGGGGATTCTGTGGGTAACGTTCGCCTTCGCCGGTGTGCTCAGCCTGACGCGCGCCTTCATTCCCGAGAAGGAAGAGGGATGCCTGGACGGGCTTATGGTAGCACCCATCGGGCGGGACGCGATCTATGTGGGGAAAATGCTGAGCAGCCTGGTCTTCATGCTTGTGGTGGAGGCGATCGCCCTGCCGGTGTTTACTCTACTGTTCAATCTGGACGTTTTCTCCCCGGAGCTGGTGGTGGTGACGTTGCTGGCAACGGTCGGGTTTGTGGCCGTGGGTACGCTATTCTCGGCGCTGGCGGTGAACACCCGGGCCCGCGAGATGGTGCTGCCGATCCTCTTTCTGCCGGTGGTGGTGCCGGTGATGATTGCCGCGGTGAGTGCGTTTGAGCTGGCGCTGGCGGGGGAGTCCTGGGGCGCGATGTCATCCTGGCTTCAGATCATCGGAGCCTTTGACGTGGTCTTCCTGGTGGTCTCTTACCTTGTCTTCGGGTACGTAATCGAGCAGTAGGGGGAGTCAATGGACAGAAGGCTGGTACTCAGGCTGGGGCTGGTGGGGCTGGACCTGGGGCTACTTATCGGGGGTCTTTACATGGTCCTCGTTTACGTTCCCACCGCTAAGGATATGGGGGTGGTGCAGAGGATATTCTACCTTCACGTTCCCCTCGCCTGGGTCGGCTTCCTGGCCTTCTTTGTGGTCTTCGTGGGCAGCATCATGTACCTGTGGAGGCGCGGGCGGCACTGGGACATCATTGCCCATTCCTCGTCGGAGATAGGGATGGTCTTCATCACCCTGATGCTGGTAAGCGGCTCCATCTGGGCCAAGGCGGCATGGGGAGCCTGGTGGATATGGGAGCCCAGGCTGACGTCTTCTCTCGTGCTGTGGCTCATTTACATCGCCTATATTCTGGTGCGCTCGCTGACTCCGGAGGTGGAGCGGGGGGCCAGGTTCGCCGCCGTGGTGGGCGTAGTTGGCTTCGTGGACGTTCCTATCGTGGTGCTGGCGGTGACCCTGTGGCGCACGCATCACTCCTCTCTGATCATCTTCGAGGGGGGGGTAGCCCCAGCGATGATGGCCACGCTCATGGTGTGCCTGGTCGCCTTCACTATCCTGTACGCTCTTCTGCTCATGCAGATGGCTGCCATCAGAAGAGATGAGGAAGAGTTGGCCAGGCTGAGGGTGATACTCCGCTGAGCAGTCACGAAGCGTGGGGTCTGGAAAATATCGGGAGGTCTCTGGAGAATGGAGAACAGCAGCTACCTGCTGGCGGCCTTTGCGGTGGTATGGGCAGGGGTCTTCGGGCTGGTATTCTCGCTTGTAGTCAGGCAGCGGAGGCTCCGCCGGGAGATCGACGCGCTGCGCCAGGAAGTGGAGAAGCAGAGTCGGTAGGTCACCGCCAGGCCGCGTACTGTTGCCTCCCACGGTCATTGGGAGCGGAGCGAAGCAATCTCTGCCACTGGTGAGATCGCCGTACCTGCGTGGGGATGACTCGCAATCAGACCGGTGTCCGGTATGCGCGGAACCGAACGTTGCCGGCCGGTATTCCTTGACACATGCGTGCCGTTTTCCTACACTGATCTGGGGCCCGGCTCTGGCGAGGCCTCTTTTGATGTCCTTGGGGGACGCGCACGTGGACTGTGCTGCCTGCGGGCAACCGATGATAGTAGTTGAGCATGAGAAGGTGGAGCTCGACTACTGCACCAATTGCTTCGGGGTCTGGTTCGATGTCGGAGAGATCGAGCTTCTGCTGGACAAGATGGGGCTTGAGTCGGAAGGAATAGAGGGGCTTCATCTCACCGAAGAGGCCAGGTCCGCGGAGCACAAGCGGCGTTGCCCGGTGTGTCGTAAGAGGATGAAAAAGGTGGACCTCGGGCACGACCCGGTGCTGGTCATAGATGCCTGCCCGGATGGCGATGGCCTCTGGTTCGATAGCGGGGAGGTGGGGCGGCTGGTGACCCACCTGGCCGCACAGAAGCCAGAAGAAGAGGACTCCCAGGAATGCCTGATTTCCTTCCTGGGCGAGGTGTTCAGTGTGCGTGAATGAGGCAGGTGTTGCCTGTCCGGAGCGTGAGACGCCCTTGATGAGGGCGTCGTCATGCAATACTACCCATGAATATAGTAGTCGGGGAGGTGTCCTATGAGCACCGGGGCTATCGTTGGCATCGTCATCGGCGCACTGGCCCTGCTCCTGGTCTTGTTTGTGATAGCGAGCTACAACGGGCTGGTACGACTGCGGAACCAGATGAAGAACGCCTGGGCACAGATTGACGTCCAGCTCAAGCGAAGACACGACCTGATCCCCAACCTGGTGGAGACGGTCCGTGGGTACATGACGCACGAGCGTGAGACCCTGGAAGCCGTGACCCAGGCACGGAACCTGGCCCAGCAGGCGATTGGCCGCGGCGTCGGGCAGCAGTCGCAGGCGGAGCAGCAGCTCAGCGGGGCGCTGGGTCGTCTGCTGGCGGTGGTGGAGAACTACCCTGACCTCAAGGCCAACCAGAACTTCCTGGCCCTCCAGGAGGAATTGACCTCCACCGAGAACAGGATCAGCTTCGCGCGCCAGTATTTCAACGATTCCGTCCTGGGCCTCAACAACAAGATTGAGATGTTTCCCTCCAACGTGATTGCCGGGATATTCCGGTTCACCCGGGAGGAGTTTTTCGAGGTCGAGGTGGCTGCGGAGAGGGAAGTGACGCGGGTCAGCTTTACCTAGCGCGGGGGTGATGGCAGGTGATGTGGCAGCAGATCCGGGCCAACCGGATCAGGTCGGCAGTGCTGGTTGGTCTGATGGCAGTACTGCTACTGGGAATCGGGTACCTTCTTGGAGAGGCCTTTTTCGGCAATGCCGTCGGCGGGCTGGTGATTGCCCTCTTTGTACTGCTGGTGATGAACCTGGTTGCCTGGTTCCAGGGAGACAGTATCCTGCTAGCAGTGGCACGGGCGAAGAAGATCAAGCGCGAGGACCATCCCCGCCTGTACAACATCGTAGAGGAGATGAAGATCGCCTCCGGCCTGGAGAAGATGCCGGACATCTACATAATTGACGACCCATCGATGAATGCCTTCGCGACCGGCAGGGACCCCAGCAAGGCCTCGGTGGCGGTGACATCGGGGCTGCTCCAGAAACTTAACCGCGATGAGCTACAGGGGGTTATCGGACACGAGATGGCCCATATCAGGAACCGTGACGTGCTCCTCATGTCCCTCTGCGGGGTTCTGCTGGGGACGATTGTGATACTGGCCTTCTTCGGTTCTCGGATGATGCTGTTCGGAGGCATCTACGGGGGACGGCGAAGCTCCCGCTCCAGCGCCGGTGGCGGCCAGGCACAGATAATAATCCTTGTCGTGGCGCTGGCGCTGGCGATACTGGCGCCGATCTTCGCCCAGCTCATCTACTTCGCCATCTCCCGCAAGCGGGAGTACATGGCGGATGCGTCTTCGGCGGTCTATACCCGGTACCCCGAGGGACTGGCATCGGCTCTGGAAAAGCTGGGTGCCTCCACCGTACCGGTGAAAGCGGCCAACCAGGCCACCGCGCCGATGTACATTGTGAACCCATTCCGGGTCAAGGGCAGGTCAGCCGTAAACCTGACGAGCACCCACCCGCCGATAGCGGAGAGGGTACGGATCCTGCGCTCCATGGCCGGTGGAGCCTCGCTGGCTGACTATGACAGGGCCTACCGCTCGGTGCACAAGGGCGGTGGGAGCATCGTAAAGACGAAGGCGCTTGTCGGCGCGGGGGTGATTGCAGCAGGGGCGGCGGCACCGGAGACCGCTCCTGTCAAACCTGAGCCGGACAAGGTGGAGCGCACCCGCGAGGTGTCTGACCTCATGTGGCGGATGAACGACTACCGGACGGTGGACTGTGACTGCGGCACCCGTCTCAGGATACCACCCGGGCTGCGGCTAACCAGCATCCGCTGTCCGCACTGCGGGCGGGAACAGCGCGTACCCTAGCATCCGGCCACGGCTGCTTCTTCCGGGCAGCGGTGACCGGTTCAGGAAGGTTACCTCCACGGCTCCAACCTGTATTTCAGACTGCTGATTTCCTTCCACGTGCCCGGGCGCCGGTGTAATGGGTTGTGAGTAAGGAACGACCATGCTGACAGTAGCGGGGATCGCCAAGAGCTACGGCGACCGGACTCTCTTCAGTGACGTGAGCTTCACCGTCGGTGCCAGGGACCGGGTGGCGGTGATCGGGCCGAACGGGTGTGGTAAGACCACTCTGTTCGAAATCATCGCCGGGAAGACTCGGGCCGATGCGGGCCGGGTAAGCATGCGGCGGGACATGACCATCGGCTATCTTGAGCAGGAGGTTCCGCCATCTCCGGAAGGCCGGTTGCTGGAGAGCGTCGCTGGCGCCTCCACCAGGGTCACCGGCCTCGCCCACCGGATAGACGTGCTGCGTGAGATGCTCGCCGAGGAGCCGGACTCGGAAGACGTGCCCGGGTTGCTTGAGGAGCTGGGTAGTCTCCAGGACAGCTACGAGGCGGCCGGCGGGTATGACGCCGAGCATGATGCGGAGAGCATCCTGGGCGGACTGGGTTTCGCGGAAACCGACTTCCACCGCCGCCTGCGTGAGTTGAGCGGTGGCTGGCTGATGCGGGCCCGGCTGGCCGGACTGCTCATGACCGAACCTGATCTCCTGCTGCTGGACGAGCCCACCAACCACCTTGACCTGGAGTCATGTATCTGGTTCGAGGGCTACCTCAGCCGGTACCGGGGAGCCGTCCTGGTTACTTCGCATGACCGCGCCTTTCTGAACCGGCTGGCGGGGAAGGTACTTGCCTTCGAGACCGAGGGCGTCTTCCTGCATACAGGCAACTATGACAGCTACGTGCAGGCACGGGAGAGAGACCTGGAAACCAGGCAGGCCGCTGCCCGGCGGCAGGAGCAGAAGATAAGGCAGGAGATGCGCTTCATCGAGCGCTTCCGCGCCAAGAACACCAAGGCCAGCCAGGTACAGAGCCGTATCAAGCGGCTGGAGAAGATGGAGAGAGTGGTGGTCCCGCGCACAACCCGGAAGGTGAGCTTCTCTTTTCCGGCCCCGCTGCGAAGCGGACGCGAGGTAGTCAGACTCGACCATGTCCGGCAGGCATACGGCGCAAACGTGGTCTACCGCGACCTCGGTCTTGTTCTGCACCGGGGCGACCGGGCGGCGCTGGTGGGTCCCAACGGCGCCGGCAAGAGCACCCTTCTCCGGATTCTGGCAGGGGTGCTGCCCTTCGAGCGGGGAGAGCGCGTTCTCGGTCACAACGTCACCGTGGGGTACTACGCCCAGCACCAGTTGGAGCTGCTGGAACCGCAGAATACTGTGCTGGAGGAGCTGCGGCGTGTGGCGCCGGACGAGCCGGAGCAGGCCCTGCGTGGTATTGCCGGTGCCTTTCTCTTTACCGGAGACGATGTCTTCAAGACCGTGTCCGTGCTATCGGGCGGGGAGAAGGCGCGCGTTTCTCTGGCCAAGATGCTTGCCCGGCCCGCCAATCTGCTGCTCATGGATGAGCCTACCAATCACCTGGATATACCGTCACGGGAGGTGCTCACGGATGCCCTGGAGGCCTACGGCGGCACTCTGTGCTTCATCACCCACGACCGTACCCTTATACGCCAGATTGCCAACCGGATCATAGAGGTGCGCAATGGGCAGGTCGAGGTATTCCCCGGCGACTACGATGGCTATCTCTACTGGCGCGAGTCGCGTGACAGGACCGTGGCCGGCGCCAAGGCGGAATCGCCGCCTTCGGAGCAGAAGGGAAGCGCCCGGCAGATACGCCGTCAGCGCAAGCAGGCGGAGGGCGATCTTCGCAACCGCTACTACCGCCGTATTGCCCCCGTAAGGAAGGGCCTTGCCGAAGTTGAGGATAAGATCAGCCGCTTGCAGGCCGAGCTGAGCGAGATCGAAGGGTGGTTCGCTGACAAAGACCAGTACGGGAGGAGCGAGTGGGTGGCGGAGGCAGCCAAAAGGCACCACCAGCTAAAGGAGTCACTTGCTCGCCTGGACACCGAGCGGGAGCGGCTTTCCGCCGAAGCCGAAGAAGCGAAGCGGGAGTACGACAGGGAGCAGGCTACTATACATGACGGCGGGAGTGGGTAGTACAGGGTCGGGCAGCGGATTGTGGGGGTTGTCAGGGGGGCTCTCCACGCCATCACTTGCGGTCTCGGCTGGGGTACCGGAGCCGCATGTGCGTTTCCCCCGAGCGGAATGCCCGGCTTGACAATGGCCATTCGGGGAACCTAAAGTGTCCATTACCGCACCCGATTGGACCGAGGTGCGCCTTCCTTCAGTGAGGAGGTCAGGTTGACATGCCCTTGAAAGTGGTTTCAGGGATCGGTGGGGGTAGGGACATAGAGGCGGAGCTCGCCGCAGTTGATGCCGAGCTGGTAATGGCGCCGGTGTGGACCGAGGAGGACATCATACGTTCGGCGGGAGACGCGGATGCCGTGATGGTCGGGGCGACTGAGCCCTATACCCGAAGGGTAATTGGGGCAATGACCAGGTGCCGTGTGATCAGCCGTACCGGCGTTGGCTACAACAACATTGACACCGCTGCCGCTACCGAGAACGGGATCGCGGTGGCTATCGTTCCGGATGCCAGCATCGACGAGGTGTCTGATCACGCCCTGGCGCTCCTGCTGGCATTCTACCGCAAGCTGCTTCCCCTGGATCGGCTGGTGAAGGCAGGTGCGTGGCGGCTGGGGCGGCGGGACATCTTCGAGGTGCGTAGACCGACACATCGCCTGAGCAGCCAGACGATCGGGGTTGTGGGTGCGGGGAGAATCGGGAGTGCGTTTGTGCGCAAGGCGAATGCGCTCGGTGCCAGGGTAATCGTCCACGACCCCCATATCACCGCCGACAGAATTCGAGCAATGGGCGGCGAGAAGGTGGACATTGAGCGGCTCGTGGGCGAGTCTGACTTCATCTCACTTCACTGCCCCGCCACCCAGGAGACCAGGCATCTGTTCGGCGCTGCCCAGTTCCGGAGCATGAAGCCCAGCGCTTACCTCATCAACACTGCCCGCGGTGAGGTCGTTGACGAGGAAGCCCTTTTTGCCGCCCTGTCAGAGAGACAGATCGCCGGGGCAGGTATCGACGTCACTGACCCTGAGCCGCCTGACCCGGAGAGTCCTCTGCTGCAACTGGATAACGTCATCGTTACTGCGCACTCGGCGTTTTACTCGGAAGAGTCTCTGCTGGCCCTGCGCATGGGCACGGTGGAGGCGGTGGTGGCTGCCCTCAAGGGACAGTGGCCCAGAGAGCTGGCCAATCCAGAAGTAAAGAGGGCACGGAACCGCCGTATCAGGTAAGAGCTATTGCGGAAACGCACTCTTCGGGGGAGGAAGAATGAGCAAGACCCGGATGAGTCCCACTACCCTTCTCTACCCCATGCCCACCACCCTGGTTGGGGCGGACGTGGACAGCAGGCCCAACTTCCTGGCGATTGCCTGGTGCGGGATTGCCTGTAGCCAGCCCCCCGCGCTTACGGTGGCCCTGCAGCCCAGGCGCTACACTCTGAAAGGAATCCGGCAGAACATGACCTTCTCGGTGAACATACCCTCGGTGGACCAGGTCCGTGAAGCTGACTTCTGCGGTATCAGGTCAGGGGCGAACGTGGACAAGGTTACGGCCTGCAAATTCGGTGTTTTCTACGGGAAGGTGGAGGGAGCGCCTCTGATCGAGCAGTGCCCGGTGAACCTGGGCTGCCGGGTGGTGCAGATGCTGGAGCTGGGCAGCCACTGGCTCATTGTCGGACGGATAGAGGACGTCCAGGTGTCCGACGACTGCCTTACCGAGGGCAAGCCGGACGTTATCAAGGTGAGGCCCTTCATATTCGTTCCGGGACCACCGGCCCAGTACACCGCCTTCGGAGAGGTGGTTACCCGGGCTTTCAGCGTGGGCCGGGAGCTAGAGGGCCAGTCTCGCACGGAGATGTGACTATGATCTCGTTCAGTCCCAGCGAAGAACAGCAGATGATCACAAACATGGTCAGGGAGTTCTCTACCGACCACCTCCGCAGGGTCTACCGGGAGTGTGATGAAAGTGGCGAGGTCCCCGTTGATGTGATCAACACGGCCTGGCAGTTTGGGTTCGTTTCCACCAGCATCCCCGAGGAGTTCCAGGGACTCGGAGAGGCACGCTCCTGTCTGACCGGTACGCTGATCGCGGAAGAGATGGCCTGGGGCGACCTCTCCGTAGCCTTGCACGCACTCTGTCCGTCCCTGGTGGCCCTTCCACTTGCTGAGATGGGCACCGAAGGGCAGAAGGCGAAGTATCTGTCCGGTTTCTGTGGAGACCGTTTCAGGGCAGCCACGGCCGCACTGGTGGAGCCGCGCTTCCGCTCCGATCCTTTCGCGCTGGCCACCACCGCTAGACGGACCAACGGAGACTACCTGCTCAACGGGGACAAGTGCTACGTACCCCTGGCCGCCGAGAGCGAGATTGTGCTGGTCTATGCAAATGAGAATGGCAGCACCCAGGGCTTCCTGGTTGAGAAGGGCACGCCGGGGCTGGAGGTCATTGACCGCGAGAAGAACATGGGCATCAAGGCCCTGGCCACATACGAGGTGACACTCAGGGACTGCCGGGTGCCGGAAAGCAGCCGCCTCGGTGGCGAAAAGGGCTGTGATTTCGGGCGGATCATAAACTGCTCGCGGGTGGCGCTGGCGGCAATGGCGGTGGGCGTAGCACGCGCGGCCTTCGAGTACGCGCGAGACTATGCCAGAGAGCGCACCGCTTTCGGGGAGCCTATTGCTTCCCGGCAGGCGATCGCCTTCATGCTGGCCGAGATGGCGATAGAGATCGACGCCACCAGGTTGATGGCCTGGGAAGCAGCCTGGAAGCTGGACCGGGGAGAGGACGCCACCAGGGAGGCCTCGCTGCTGAAGTCCTATGCCGCCGACATGGTACTGATGGTTACCGACCGCGCAGTGCAGATACTGGGCGGGCATGGCTATATCCGCGACCACCCGGTGGAGCTCTGGCTGCGGAACGCCAGGGGGTTTGCCACCTTCGAAGGGCTGGCCATCGTGTAGAAAGGGGTCACTGGCGATGATTGACTTCGAGCTGACACCGGAAGAGGAAGCAGAGATACAACAGGCGCATAAGCAGGCGGAAGAGGTCTTGCGACCGCTTGCCCGCTACTATGACGAGCATGAGCACGAGAGCCCGTGGGAGTTCATCCAGCAGCAGTGGCGGCAGCAGAGACAGGGTGGGGGAGGAATGCTCGGACTCGGGGTTGGGGTGGCCCTGAGGATCGAAGAGACCTGCTGGGGTGACGCCGGCCTGATGCTGGTGGCGCCGGGGTCGGGACTCGGTGGGGCCGCCATCCTGACCAGTGGTACGCGCGAGCAGCAGCAGAGATTCCTGGCAAGGTTCGGAGAGGGTGAGCCCAAGTGGGGCGCCATGGCCATGACCGAGCCGGGCTGTGGATCGGACACGGCTGCTATCCAGACCACGGCCGTACTGGACGGGGACGAATGGGTGCTCAACGGCGAGAAGATCTTCATCACCGGCGGGAAGAGGGCCTTTGACGAGTCTGACGGGCTGATTGTTGTATGGGCAACGGTAGACAAAACGGCGGGCCGGGCAGGCATGAAGCCCTTCGTGGTGGAAGCAGGGACACCGGGGGCGCGCATCGAGAAGGTAGAGAACAAGCTCGGTATCCGCGCCAGCGATACGGCCACCCTGATCCTGGACAACTGCCGTACTCCCTACGAGAACATCCTGGGCAGTCCTGAGGTGAGGCAGGTGGACAGTGCCCAGACGGCTGGATTCAAGCGGGCGATGGCCACCTTCGATGCCACCCGACCGATTATCGCCGCTATGGCCCTGGGGGTGGGACGTGCTGCCCTGGACTTCGTGAAGGAGAAGCTTCGCGAAGAAGGTGTCCAGGTTCGCTACAATGCACCACGCCACGACCTGACCGCGATTGAACGGGACGTCATGGAGATGGAGGCGGGCTACAAGGCGGCCCACATGCTCATGCTACGGGCAGTCTGGATGATGAGCCAGTTCCAGCCCAATAGCCTGGAAGCGTCCATGGCCAAGGCTAAGGCGGGGCTGGTGGTCACCAGGATAACCCAGAAGGCGGTCGAGATAATGGGGCCGCTGGGCTACTCGCGGAAGTACCTGCTTGAGAAGTGGATGAGGGACGGCAAGATCAACGACATCTTTGAGGGCACCGGCCAGATAAACATGCTCATCGTTGCGCGGCGGGTGCTGGACTACACCCGTAACCAGCTCCGGTAGGGTCTGCAGCGCAGGGTGCGTATTAGCGGCAGGTGACTCGCCAGGGTAATTGCCCCTGGGCGAAGCCACTTCGGGCGTGTGTTTAGCCCATTGACCGGACAGAGCGCCGTGCGGTAGGATATACTGGTTCTGCCCGGTCGGACAGGCTCACAGTATGCTGACGTACGAGGAGGTTCAGACCTGATGGAAGGAAGAGGTGTCGTAATAGTGGATTACCTGCGGTCTGCGTTCTCACGTTCAAGGCCCAGGGAGCCGGAGAGAGATGTCTTCAACAGCGTGCGCATGGATGACGTCACGGCAACGCTGATAAAGGAGATGATACGGCGCACCGGCCTCAAGCTGGAGGATATCGACGAACTGCATGCGGGTACTGCCCAGCCGTGGGGAGAGCAGATGATGTTCGGGGGCAGGAACATCGCCTTCCTGGCCGAGCTTCCTTTCAGTGTAGCCGCCACGCACATTGACCGGCAGTGTGCTTCTTCCATGGCCACCATCCATACCGGGGCGATGGAGATAGCCCTGGGATTCTCAGACGTGGTTATCTCGTGCGGTATCGAGCACATGACCCATAACCCCATGGGCGGACCCGGCGGTGGGGACGCCGCCGCTTCTCCGGTGAAACCCAATGAGAAGCTCTTCACCGACCCGCGCTACCAGAAGTATGACATGCTCACCGCCATGAACATGGGCCTTACCGCCGAGAAGCTTTTCAAGCATACCGACTTCACCCGGGAGGACATGGACAGTTGGGCCATGCGCAGTCACCAGAGGGCGGCCAGGGCGCTGGAGGAAGGTTTCTTCAAGGACGAGATCATGCCGGTGGAGGTAACCCTGGCGGATGGCAGCAAGCAGGTGATTGACCATGACGTCAGTATACGCCCTGACACCACTATGGAGGGCCTGGCGGGGCTTCGACCGGCCTATACCCCTGACGGCCAGGTTACTGCCGGCAACTCCTCACCGCTGAACGCGGGCGCCACTGCTATGATTCTGATGTCCCGCGAGAAGGCCGCCGAGTACGGTCTGAAACCAATGGCCTCCATCGTCTCAATGGGGTGGTCAGGCGTGGACCCGTCGATGATGGGGCTGGGCCCGATCCCTGCCAGCCGCAAGGCACTGGCGAGTGCCGGGATGAAGGTGGAAGACATTGACTTCTGGGAGATAAACGAGGCGTTCGCAATCGTTACCATCAATGCCATCAAGGAGCTGGGCATTGACCCCGAGAAGGTGAACGTGAAGGGCGGCGCCGTGGCCATAGGGCATCCGCTGGGGGCAAGCGGGACACGGTTGGTCGGTACACTGGCCCGGATTCTGAAACTGGAAGGCGGCACCTACGGGCTGGCGACCCCGTGCGTAGGTGGAGGCCAGGGGGCGGCCACGATCCTCAAGCGGGAAGACTAGCCGACCGACTAAGCCGATGAATCGTCCCGGCGCTGCGCGGCCTTGTAGCTTAGAAAGCTGTTGAAGGCGGCCCGGTATTCCTGCATCAGCTCAATCGGCGATCGGGACCGGAAGCGTCTGGCATCGGCGTCATACGCGGTACGGGCGACCTTGTTCTGGTACCAGGTCTGGAGGTCCCGGTGGCAGTCAGGGCACATGTGCATGGACTGCGGCTCAGGAAGTCCTGCCGCTTCGGTCACCGCAGCAGGGATTACCGGGTGCTCTGCGAGGATTGCGGGGTCTGCTTGGCGCCCGCATACCGGGCATACGCCGATGGTCACCTGCCTGCCTCCCCGGCGCGGGCCCGGTTATCTGGCACGCCTGGCCCTCGCCCGAGCGGTGGTTGCTCCGTAGACTTAGTATCCTAGTCCCGCGGAGAAGGATTGTCAATGCCGCCTTCGCGATACCACTGAGACAAAGGAGAAGCATTGCAGGTAGACTTCGCCAGGCTGGACAGGGCCTTCAAACCCCGTAGTGTGGCGGTCATCGGTGACAGCAAACGGGGCAACTTCCACTGGCTGCACAATCAGAGCACCTTTGAGGGGAAGCTCTACTCGGTGCAGGTGAACCCGGAATCGATTGAAGGAATCCGGGCCCTGGGGGTGGATAACTATCGCAGCATCCTTGAGATCCCCGAAGCAGTGGACCTGGTAATCATCAACGTGCCCCGGGAGACAGCACCACAGATACTGGACGAATGCATTCAGAAGAAAGTCGCGGCTGCTCACTTCTTCACCGCAGGGTTTGCCGAGACGGGTACGGAAGAGGGGATAAGGCTTGAAGCCCTGCTGAAGGAAAAGGCGGAGCGGGCAGGTTTTCACTTCGTCGGGCCGAACTGCCGGGGCATATTCACGCCGGGTATCGGGCTGAGGCAGATCGGCGACCAGTACACAGGCGTGAGTGGCAAGGTGGGGCTGATCTCTCAGAGCGGCGGACATGCGATGTACTTCGCCCGCGAGGCGCACGGGGAAGGGGTTGATCTCAACAAGTCGGTCAGCTTCGGCAACGGTACCGTGTTGCACGCCAGCGATTTCCTGGCCTACTTCGGCCAGGACGCCGAGATAGAGGTCATTGCCATGTACGTGGAGGGAGTGAAGGACGGGAGGAGGTTCTTCACGGTGCTGCGAGAGGTGGCCGCCCGCAAGCCGGTGGTGGTCTGGAAAGGGGGCTGGACCGGTGACGGGGGGCGGGCGGTGGGCTCGCATACCGCTTCCCTCGCAGTACCACACCAGGTGTGGAGTGCTGCCATGAAGCAGTGCGGGGCGATAGAGGTATTCGGGCAGGAAGCCCTTATCGATACCCTCAAGGTACTCCTGCTGCTGCCGCCGGTCACCGGTGATGGGGTGGCATTGATAGGCGGGGCGGGGGGTCAGTCCATAGCCAGCACTGACGTATTCGCGGCGGCAGGCTTTCGCGTTCCTCTGCTCAGCCAGGAATCCTATGAGGAGCTGGCCACTTTCTTCAGCCTCATCGGGGGCAGCTACCGCAATCCGCTGGACACTGACGCGGGCAGGAACCGGCTGCAGCTGGCACGCGTCCTCGGCATCGCGGCACGTGACCCCAACATCGACAACCTGGTACTGCAGTCCCGCGTGGGCACTTTCATGTTCAGCCCGGAGGCACGTGAGGCCGATATACAGGCGGCCATGGATGTTAAGGCGAAGACCCGTAAGCCGGTGCTGGTGGTGCTGCCCTATTACAACCCCGATGAGATGGCCGAAGCACGGGAGATCATCCCGCGGTTCCAGGAGGTCGGTATCCCGGTGTTCCCCACCCTCGAGCGCGCCGCCGCGGCCCTGAGGAATGCCCTTGACTACCATCGCTTCAGGCAGAGTCGCCTGGAAGCGGCCCCTATTGCGTCGGTCTAGCGCCCCCCGCTTTACCAGAAGAACGCTGCCGCGGTATGCAGGTCTTCCCCTTCTGGCATGTCATGCAGTGCTGCTTCCATGGCGGCCTTCCGGCGGGTTGACCTTTTGGGCGTAGACCACAAGGTGCATGGACTGTAGACTTGCCGATGACCTATAATTGGGGTGCCTGCTATGCTTTTCGAAGGACCCGGGGCAGGAAAGGGGGTGGAAGAATGACAGAGGAGCAGAATCAGAACAACACAGAGCTTGTCAGAATTGAAGACATGAACCTGGAAGAGGCGCAGATCTCCGAGCAGCTGTACCAGAGCGCCGGACTGGACCCCGTGGTTGATGCCGGTCTGAAGGACTACGACAAACGCATACAACAGGAGGACAGGCTGCTGAGCAAGGTGCTCGGCCCGAGGGCGGGCGACATCAGAGGTTACGGTGAAGCCGTGGCGAAAAGGGTTGCCCTGGCGGTGTATTCCCTGCTGAACAAGCAGTACGGCGGCAGAGTGGGCGACCTCAGGTCCTACATCATGACCCTGGAAGAAGAGCGCAACCGTGCGACCGCCAACTACGACGAGCTGATGGGTAGAGTAGTCGGCATGCTGGGCGAGGAGTACAAACAGCTCAGGACGGATTCCGCGGCGTTCATGGAGAGGCTGACCGGCGTGCTGGGAGAGGACCTGGCGGCCTCCAAGATCGATCACGAGGCCCTTGCATCAAAGCTGGCGGACATTGACAGCCTGAGGTCGCAGGTCAGGGCGCTGGAGGCGGAGAGGGAACAGCTGAAGGAGACGCACCAGTCGCGTGTTCAGACGCTGGGGGATGCCCACCGTGAGGAGGTGGAAGCCCTCAGGTCGCAGATTGCCGAGCTTGAGTCAAGAGTACAGGCACTGGAGTCTGACAACGCCGAGCTGAGCGGCGAAGTGGCACGTGTGAGCGAGGACAGCCGGCGGCTTGGAGCGGTGGCAGCGGCGCTTGAGGAGGAGGTTCCTGCCGACGGGATTGGGAAGGACATGGCCAATGAACTGCATGCCATGCTGCTGCAGGATGCCTCGGTACCGCGGATGGTAATAGACGGCGTGGGGAAGTTTATTGACTTCAGGAAGTACCTGGGCCTGGCGGCTACGAGGGGGGCGGAGGAAGCGACACGGCAGGCAAAGGAAACCTTGCGCAGGGTACTGGAAGCATAGCGAGGCCCGCCGGGCTGCCCGAGAGGGCCTGCCCCATGAGAAGCTGATCACCCGGTTGGGGCAGACATCCGCGCAGGTACCGCAGAGTATGCACTCGTCATTCTTCATGCTGCCGTTATGTACCATGCTCTCCACCGCGAGGCTCATCAGTGATTGACAGCCCGTAACCCCTCTGATACACTGCGGCAAATCTGCCCGTGGCACCGGAAGGGAAGGAGCGACGGAATGGAGAGTCAGGTAGAGCTTAACGACGGGCGCAGGCAGCTTCTGCGCAAGTTCGGGCAAGCATTGCCGGATTTGATGGCGGTCGAGATGCCGGTCATCAACGAGGCCTACAAGGATGGTGCACTTACCGCCAGGATGAAGCGGCTGATGTCCCTGGCCCTTGCCCTCGGTGCCGGATGCACCAACTGCATACTGGGTCAGACCATGGGTGCGCTGGACGCCGGTGCAACCAGGGAAGAGGTCCTGGAGACGCTGGCGGTTGTGGTGTCCATGCGCGGTACCACCGGAATCGCCGAGTCTCTCCGTGTCATCAAGCTCCTGGATGAACTCGGCAAGCTCTAGCCCGCCGCTACGGCCCCACCTTGTGCCTAGCCCTGGTATAGCTCGTCCTTACGCAGGCTCTCCAGGAGGTCAAGGTACTCGCGCCGGGTCATGTCCGGCTTGTGGCGGGCGAGAACCTCTTTCGCCCTGGTAGCGCCGTCTGCCAGCAGGTCAATGACCGTCATGGCCATGACCCTGGCCGGGTTCAGCACCGCCTGCCCGTAGTCCCGGATGATGTAGTCATCCCCATGGCCGGTACCGCTCGCGCCGGCGGCATAGGGATGAATGGCGGGCATAATGCGGCTGACGTCTCCCATGTCGGTGGACCCCGTGGCATGACGGCCGGGTGGAGCGACCCTCCGTTTGCCCAGGAGGGCTTCAGCGTTGGCGCGGAACACGGCCCCGAGATTCCGGTCGTTGATTATGGGCAGATAGCCGGGGAGCGTCTTGATGCGTGCCTTGCCGCCCACCGCCAGTGCGCCTGCCCTGAGAGCACGGTCCACCTTCTCGCTGGCGTCCCTGATTGCCTCCAGGGTCTTGCCCCGCACAAACGTCTCTAGGCGCACGTCCGCGGGCACGATGTTGACCGCCTGGCCGCCGCGGGTAATGATAGGGTGGACTCTCACGGTGTCCGAGTCCTTGAACGTCTCGCGCTGGGCATGAATGGCTGACAGAGCGATCATTGCGGCGTTGAGGGCATTGATGCCGGCGTGCGGGGCACCGCCGGCGTGGGAGCCGCGGCCGATGAACTGGACCTGCTTGGCGACACATCCGTTGTTGGTGCCGCCCATACCCATCAGCCTGCCCCGAATAGCCGAGGCGGTATGGACCATCATGGCCATGTCAACGTCGTCGAACTCTCCGAGCCTGATGAACTCAGGCTTGCCGCCCAGAAAGGCAATCTCGCCCTGCTCGCGCAGGCTCTCGCGGTACTCCAGTTCAATATACTCCTCGGCAGGGACGGCCATGAAAGCTACCCGTCCTGCGAGGGCTGGCAGCACCCCCGCTCCGATGAGTCCGGTGGCGACTCCGATGAGCGTGGCTATCTGGCAGTTGTGGCCGCAGGCATGGGCTGCCCCGGTGTCCGGGTCGGCATCGGGGTGACCGGGCACGATGAGCGAGTCCAGCTCGCCCAGTACGGCGACAGTCGGCCCTTCCATGTCAGCGGAGAGGATGCCCTTCACCCCGGTAACGGCTATATGGTCACGGTGCGGGATGCCCAGGGCGACGAACTTCTCCGCCACCAGACGGGCGGTCTTGTGCTCGCGGAAACCCGGCTCGGGGTTCTGCACGATCGTTTTGGCCACCGCGATAATCTCATCGCCTCGGCTGTCTATCTCCTGGCAGACTCGTGACTTCAGTTCAGCTGTCGTGGGCATGTTCTGACCTCCACTGGCCGCTTCTATTGCGGCAGGTATACAGGGCGGCAGGGGCTTGTGCGTGCTCAAACGGCAAACGTGCCATCCCTTAGCTCCAGGGTAACGGTAGCGAACCTGCCGGCCACGGTCACGTCATGGCTGGCAACAATCACGGCCACGTTCTCCTGCTCCGAGATCTGCCTGAGCAGGCTGAAGATAGCTGTACCGGTGGACGTATCCAGCTCGCCGGTAGGCTCGTCGGCAAGGATGACGGCAGGACGGTGTACCATGGCCCGGGCGACGGCGACGCGCTGCTGTTCCCCGCCAGAGAGCTCGTAGGGGCGATGTCCCGCCCGCTCGGCCAGGCCCACCAGCTCCAGAACTTCATGTGTGCGCTGGCCGCGCTCCCGGTATCCCCACTGGGATATGCGCAGGGGAAGCTCTACGTTCTCGTAGGCAGACAGGAGAGGAAGGAGCCCGAAAGACTGGAACACGAAGCCTATCTTGCGCCGCCTCAGTTGGGCCAACTCCCACTCCGTCAGTGTGGCCAGGTCCTGCCCATCCAGCACCACGGTACCCGAAGTGGGCACGTCAAGACCGGCAAGCAGGTTGAGCATGGTGGTCTTGCCCGAACCTGAAGGACCGGTGATGACCAGCAGCTCGCCCGGGAAGGCCTCCAAGTCGATACCGTGCAGAGCACTGATCTTCTCCGAGCCGATGTTGAACACCCGCTCCAGGTTCCGCGCCACGAGCAGGGGTGCAGCCGTCACTCCTGTCCTCCTTCCTCACTCTCAACTGGCCACACGGTGAGGTGATCGCCTTCCAGGAATATTCGTGCTCGTCTACCGAACCTGAGCCGCTCGGCGAGGTCGCGCGGGATCTGAAGCCGGCCAGCGCTATCGACCACGACAAACTCGTCGTGGGTCTCCTGGGTGCGGGCGGTGGGGCGGACGTACTCCGCCGGAACGCGGCGTATGGTCTCCTGGCTGGTGCGTCCGTCACGGATGGTGACCACGCGGTCCACCTTGGTCACAATGCGGATATCATGGGTGACGATAACCACGGTGACGCCGTAGGTGGTATTGACCGAGCGGAACACGTCCAGGACGGCCTCAGAGGTATGGCTGTCCAGCTCGCCGGTGGGCTCATCGGCTAGAAGGAGAGGGGGATTGTGAGCCAGGGCAACCGCGATAGCCACGCGCTGCTGCTCGCCACCGGAGAGACGGTCAGGTAGATGGTCCATGCGGTCGGCCAGTCCTACCGCCTCGAGCATCTCCCGGGCGCGACTGTGCCTCCGGCGGCCGGACCATCCGAGCAGAATCAGGGGAAGCTCGACATTCTGGTACGCGGTCAGGTAGGGGATAAGATTGCGGCTGGTCTGCTGCCAGACAAAGCCTACGTCTTCGCGGCGGTAGTCCACCAGCTCCCGCGCCGAGGTGTTGAGGAGATCACGCTTGCCCACAATGACCTTGCCGGCTGAGGGAATGTCCAGGCCGCCGAGAATGTTGAGCAGGGTGCTCTTGCCGCTGCCGCTGGCGCCAACGATTGCCATGAGCTCGCTCTTCCTCACCTTGAGGTCGAGTCCCCTCAGGGCGACTACCTCGAGGTCGGCAATCTTGTATATCTTGAAGAGGTCTTCGCAGACTATGTAGTGCTCGTTCTGGCGAGTGTTCATCTTCTGTACCATGATACTACGATACTACAGTGACCACCGGTCTACTCTCCTATCCTGAGGGCGCGGTGGATCGCCACCCGGGAGAAGAACAGAATCACAAGTGATATGGTGAGCATGAAGGCAACCGCCAGGATTATGTAGGCAATGCCGATGGTGAGCCAATCGGTGACCGGAACGAATGGAGGAAGCACCTTCTGCCCCATTTCGGTAAGCTGCAGGAAGGGCATCATCACCCGGCTGAGCTGCAGTCCCAGGATTGTGCCGATTCCCATACCGCTACCGATGACGAAAGCCTGTTCGAGGCCGATCAGGCCGATGATCTGACGCAGTGAGAAGCCAAGCGTGCGCAGGATGGCAAACTCGAGCTGCCGCCCGCGGGCGGAGAGGTAGGCGTAGACCACGAAGCCAAGTCCACTCACCAGGACCACTCCCAGGAAGGCTATGAGCAGGATGCCACCCCACCCGGCGGCAACCAGGGGGTCTGCCCTTGACTTGGCGAGCATCGCCTGGCGGTCATAGACCTCGCTGGCCTTGTAGCGGTAGGAGTTCATCGTCTCTATGAGTGTTTCGCGGGCAACCCCGTCCGAGGTAGTGGAAAGCCACACTTCGTCCGGGTAGAAGCGGATGTTGCCACTCAGGCTCAGATTCCTGATAGCGGATACCCGGTCTATGTTGGCAAGGGCGAATCCCCTTTGCCCCGGGTCCAGGGTCGGGAAGAACTGAACCACCTCTTTGATGGACACCGGGATGAACTGCCCGGGTAGCCGGAATGTGACCAGGTCATTCTTGGAGAGGCCCGTGCTGTCCAGCAGGGACTGACTGACGATCACCGAGAGGGGCCTGGTGTCAAGATTGGGGTAGACGCCGCGGTAACCGAAGCTGCGGGTCGCTGACCAGGTAAACTTGCCTGACGTGGGACCGTCGTGAACAACCTCGGTGCTGGCGGCGAAGCTATCCCTGGTGGCAGCACTCACGCCTCCCGCGGATTCATCGGGAACGGTGATCCAGCCGGAGGTGTCCTCGAAGTTCTCCACCACCACCGGCTCGGCGGAGGAAGAAGTAACTACCTGGAGGTTGTCCAGATAGACCGCTCGCGGGTTGTCTGGCACCCGGAAGTCGACTGTCTTGATGCGAGCGTAGATGCACTGGAGAACCAGCGGCGGCAGAGGTGGGGTATCGTACATCGGGCGCAGCAAGCTGGTCTCCAGGTAATGCCACTCTTCGGTTGCGGGTATGCCGAGCTCGTAGTCGATGAAGTGCCCCTTTCCGTCTTTGATACGGACGTTGAGCAGCAGACCGGGATGCGGCTGCAGAGGGTATACCCATACCCCGATGCTTTCAGTGTCATCAGGGAGACGAAGCCCGTTCTCAGAAGGCTGATCAGCTGCGAGTATCGCCATGAGCTCGGGTAGGGACTTGCCTGCGAAGTCCTCGCGGAACCAGGCGACGTCTGAGAAGGTCAAAGGGTCCACCGCCAGGAATCCGAGGTCCGTCTGGGTGAAGAGGCTACCGATAACGCCGTTACCACGGAAGGCCACACTGATGTTTTCCACCCCGGGCACATCCTGGTAGCGGTCAATAATGGCTTCCTTGCCCGCACGGTACTCGTAGATGCCCTCCAGTCTGATGTCGCTACCGCTGGCGTACAGGACCCGCTCTTCGTAGCTTCGCTCCAGGGTACCCAGGAAGCTCGCCGAGAACATACCCACACTGGCGGCCATCATCAGAAGCAGGACCAGGCGCCCGTAGTGCATAGGGTTCCGTGCCATGTAGCGGAGGCTCAGTACCACCGACGCACTGGTGGCATACCGGCTGATACGGGCCGCCAGGGCAATAATCAGCGGGAAAAGGCGCAGGAAAACGATCGCGGCGGCAACCATGAACAGTATCGGGGTAACCAGTAACAGGGGGTCTATGCCCACGTCACCGAAGAGGGTCTGGGTGGCAAGTGTACCGCGCTCGCTCAGTTCCCAGTACAGTACGCCGCCGACAATGAGCAGCACGATATCCAGATAGTAGCGCTGCCAGAAAGGGGCCCGGGGCGGGCGGGCCACGTGCTGCCTCTGTGCGACCACGCCCATACGCGCCGCGCGTATTGCCGGCATGAGCAGGGCAATGAGGCACAGGGCCGCTGCTGCTGCCGCCAGGGCAAAGACCGCCCCCGAAAACCGGATCTCTAGGAGCCCTCCCCCGGTCAGTGGAGCGAAGGGAGCAGTCTTTCCCAGCAAGGTGAACACCAGCGCACCCAGAAATGGCCCCACGGCGCCGCCGAAGACACTGATGAGGAGACCCTCGGTGAAGTATACCCCCAGAATCTGGAGAGTGCTGGCGCCCCTGCTTCGGAGGAGGGCGATCTCACCGGCCTGCTGGTCTATGACCATGTTGGCCACGGTAACCACGTAGTAGAGGATGATGCCGACGATCTGGAAGATGAGCAGAAACAGAGGTATCTGGGTGAAGAGGAGCTTCTGCTCGTAGGTGGCGATGATTCCCTCCAGCTGGGAAAAAGCGGAGCTGCGAGGAAGCTCGGCGACGATCTGGCTTTCCATGCGGTCAACGCCCCGCCTGACAGCGGCCGCATTCTGCGAGGTTATGGCGCTGGTATCAACATAGTAGTACCAGTTGAAGGTCGCCTTCATCTCGGGTATGAGGCGCCCGACGCCTTCGAAGAGCGTCTGCTGCGGAATAAAGAGGGGTGCGGTCGGACCTTCACCCTCGCCCGCAGCGTCGTCGGGGAGGATGAAGACGTCGTTCTTGAGGAACCAGTACTCCTCCTCGGGGTCGATCGGGTCAATAATGCCGCTGAGACGGATGGTAAGCTGGGTGGGGTATTTGCCCCAGCCGTAGAGAAAGACCAGCCGGTCCCCTACCCACACGTCGAAACGCTCCGCGGCCTGGCTGCCGATGAGTGCTTCGATCTCCAGGTCCGGCCGCAGGAGCTCATCACCCTCGAGGCCGGCGGGGAAGGGCTCCGGATAGCGTCCATCCACCAGCAACACATGGTCGTCCAGGTTGGTGAACACCTGGAAATGCCCCTTGGGCCTGTCTGGGCCGGTGGGAACGGGACGGTCTGCCCATCCGGCATAGAAGGTACGTGTCTTGATGTACTGCTCCTCCTGGTAGACGACGGAACCGATGTTTCTGGTGGCCTGACCACGGATGAAGGCCCAGTTCTGCTCGTAGTCCTCTATGATAAGCGGGTAGTCAGGAGCATAGACGTGTATGTCGACAAGCTCAACAGGACGTTCGCCCAGAGAGCGTGCCAGGCCGAGGTCACTGAGGGTGTTGGAGTAGAGAGGCGTGCTGGAGGCAAGCGCCACTGCCACCAGCACCCCGATGACCACGGAGGAGAGGAGCTTCCAGTTGGCCAGGCTCCTTCTCAGCACAAGCTGGAGGGCAGAGAGGAAGAGGGACATGCGGTGAGTATAGCAGAACGCCTACAGAGGGACAATCCAGTGACCGCAGGCGGGGATAACCGCTTGAATGCCCGCCAGGGGGCACTATCCTGCAGAAGGCAGACAATAGCGGACTAGGCGTACGGGTAGTAGGTTCGGGCGGTGTCAACCATTGCCTTGAAGTTCTCGTAGCGGCAGTCGGCGGCAACAGTACAGCCGGAGCTGAGGATGAAGCCCGTGTCCTTCCCGACCACCTCTATGAGCTTATGGCAGTAATCCTGCATCTCCGCCGGTGTGCCAACTGCCTGCAGGCCCGGCGGGACGTCCCCGGCAATGCACATGTGCTTGCCGAGGATCTCCTTGGCCTTGAAGATGTCCGTCTTGCTGTCAAGCTCGGCCACGCACATCCGGGGAGGCAGGTTCAGCAGGTAGGGGAGATTAAGCGTCCAGTCCTGGTCGTAGTGCATCACTGTAATCATGCCTTCGGCGGCGAAGGCCTCCACCATCTTCTTCATGTAGGGGTACTCGAAGCGCTCGTAGACCTTGAGAGGGAAGTAGAAACACCCTCCTCTTTCCATTACCAGCATGACCCCGGGAACGCCGGTGAATCTGGCTACCTCTATGGTGCTCTCGATAAGGTCGTCCACCATGGAGTCCATGACCGCCTGCACCTTGTCAGGGATGCGGTGCACGTCCATGGCGAAGCTGATCATGGACCGCGTCGTGGACAGTGTGTGGAGCGGTGAGGACACCATGGCACCCACCAGCACCGGAATTCCTCGCTCCTCCCAGGTCTGTATCTCCTTCCGGTACTGGGCCAGCTGTCTCTCCGCCCAGGCCACTGACTTCTCCAGGGGAAAAGGACTGGTCTCCTGGCGGACTTTCTCCGTCCACCCCCACCAGCCGAGCTCCACGATATCGTCGTAGTCCTGGAGGCTTATGGCCTCGGTCTCGATGTACTGCGGCGGTGAGTTCACTGACAGGTCAGGGTCTCTGCCGGGGTACTTCATCCTTCCTGTCCTGCCGCCCGAGGGGTGCTTCGGATTGGGTGTCTGGCTGTATCCCGGCAGGATGAACCCATCCCAGCCCCCGACCTCGTCGAACAGGTCGACCATTGCCGGCCATCCCTTACCACGGTAGTCCGCGAAGGCCTCCGCAAGGGTGAGTCCTTTGTGCCGGGCGGGGAACATGACGTCCAGGAGCGGCGCCGCCGGGACTCTATCGTAGGGCTCGAGCTTCACTGCTGCCCAGACCCTCTCCCTGGGGGTCATCGTCTCTCTGACCATGCGTATCGTCTCCTTGCCGTGGTGGGGATGGGTCGGGACAATGGATAGCCATCCCGACTCCATTATGATAGCCCAAGCGCCCGCGCGGGGCAAGCAAACAGAGCGCGGGTCTGAGTCCAGACAACGAGAACAAGGGAGGACATCGTGCGGGGTCTGAAGGCGATCTTCCTGCCACAGATAGCCCGGAGGATTGACTAGTACCGGACCGAGGGGAAGAGATTTCTGTCCGTGTGGGGCAGGAAGAGTGCGGCGACGAACTCGTCCATGAAGGCGGCGTAGGTGGAGAGCTCGATGTTGGTCATCCTCCGGGAGACGTCGATGGCTTTTTCGAAGGCCGGGCCTGAGATAAGGACCATGCGTGCCCCCATGACCGAGCTATTCCCCACGAAACGGATGCGCTCGCGGTCTATGTCCGGCAGTAGGCCGATGGCCACTGCCTTGGAGATGTCCAGTGAGCTCCCGAAGCCGCCGGCAACGTATACCGCGCTCAGGTCGTTGAAGCTGAGGCCGACGTAGTCGATAAGTGACTTGAGTGCAGCGAAGACGGCGCCCTTGGACTTGATGAGGTTGGCGATCTCGGACTGGGAGATTGTCACCGGCTCGCCGGTATCCGTTTCCTCCGCGAAGGCCAGGACGTAGGCGGGGTCGTCTGCCTGGACCAGGCGGCCGTCAGTCTCGGTTTGGCTGAACTTGCCCTCCGGCCCGATTATGCCGTTTCTGACGAGCTCATAGATTGTGTCGATGAAGCCCGAGCCGCAGATACCCCTGGGCCTGGCCTTGCCGATGGTCTCATAGGACACCTGGCCATTGTTCACTCTGAGCTTCTGGATGGCACCACGGGTGGCTCGCATCCCGCTGCGAGCTCCCCCTCCCTCAAAAGCCGGACCCGCCGAGGCCGAACAGCACACCAGCCACTCGTTGTTGCCGATTACGATCTCCCCGTTGGTACCCACGTCAATCAGGCACTTCACCTCCGACCTGTCCGCCAGTCCGGTGGCCAGAACACCGGCCACGATATCGCCACCGACGTAGCTGGCAACCCCGGGCATAACCTCCACGATGCCCTCAGGGTGGATGTTGATGCCCAGCTCCTTGGCCTGGAACTGCGGGTAGATGGTGGCGGTGGGAACATAGGGGGCCAGGCGGATACTGCAGGGCATCAGACCGAGCAGGAAGTGGGACATGGTGGTGTTGCCTGCTGCGACGACTCCGATGATGTCCCGGGGGCTAATGCCTTTTCCCCTGGTCAGAGAGTCGATGAGGGCATTGATGTTGGCAATAATTGCCTGGTGGACCGGCTCCAGTGAACCCCTGCCACAGACGAAAACCATGCGCGAAATGACATCCTCACCATAGCGTGCCTGACGGTTATGGCTGCCCTCGACACCAATAACATTTCCCGTTTTGAGATCGACGAGCTGCGCGACTACAGTAGTGGTACCGACATCCACTGCCAGGCCGTACTGGCGGTTGGCGGTATCGCCGCCCTCCACGTCCAGGATTCTGCCGATGCTGCCGTGGTGAGCGTGGGCGACGGTCACCTTCCACCCGTGCTGGCGGAGCTTTGTGGCGAGGTCACGCAGGGATGCCAGCGATATCTCGTAGTCAGGGAAACGGCCCGCCCGTCGGAGCTGGCGGATGACGCGCTCGATGTCAGCACTGTTGTCAGCAAGCGTGGGCTCCGGAAGCTCGAGGTAGGTCTTTCTGACTACTGGTTCAAAGAAAGACGCCGGGTCGATCGGCCGCCGGTGGAGGAAGACCTTCTCGGGTTCGCTGTAGCTGAAGGAGACGCCCTCGGTCAGGATGCTCTCGTCCTCCAGGCGTGATTTCGCCGGCACTTCCACAGTGAGATCATCCTGGACCGCCGTCTGGCAGGCGAGAACGTAGCCGCTCTCCAGCTCATCCTTGGAGAAGAGACCGATGGCGAATTTGTCCGCACGAGCGTGTCCGCTGACCACGCGGACGCGGCATTCTCCGCAGAGACCCTCGCCGCCGCACAGGCTGTTCAGATGTACATCCGCCTTTTCGGCGGCTTGCAGGAGCGTGGTTCCCTCCTCCACCTCCACATCTCTGCCATCAGGCAGGAACGTCACCTTGTGGGTAGTCACGAAACCTCCCTCCGTGGGCGCAGGAATACCTGCAAACTTGGAACAGCATCAGTTTACCAGAAAGGCAGGCTGTGCTACAATTCGCAAGATGCTCGTCCGGTACGATCCTGGCCGGTAGCGACATACCGGCTACAAACGGAGGGACGGTAATGAACTGGCTGGACATCGTCATTGCAGTAGTCCTGGCGGTGTCACTCTACGGAGGTCTGCGTCAGGGGCTGATAAAGGCGGCGCTTTCCCTCGCCGGGCTGATCGTGGGGGTGGTGCTGGCCAGCAACTACTACCGCGAGCTGGGGGAGTGGCTGACCTTTCTGCCCGGCGAGGACTGGGCGAATATCGCCGGCTTCGTCATTATCCTGGTGGTAGTGCTGATAATCGCCAACGTAGCGGCAGCGCTGCTAAAGTTCACTGCCAAGGCGGTAATGCTTGGCTGGGTGGACCGGCTCGGCGGGGCGCTGTTCGGGCTATTCATGGGGGGCATATTCATGGGTGCCCTGCTGGCAACCGTGGTGAAGTTCTTCGGCAGCAACCTGGTCACCGAGTCCTTGCTGGCGGCGGTCCTGCTGGACAAGTTCCCACTGGTGCTGGGGCTGCTCCCGGGCGAGTTTGACACCATCCGCGACTTCTTCGAGGGACCCTGAAGGCACCTCTGCTTGCTAACGGCCTACGGAACGGGGATGCCCGGGACATTGAGCCGGATGCGGTAGACACCGGTGCGGGCGGTCAGGAACAGGCTCTTGAAGTCGGCTTCACCCCAGGCCAGGTTCGCGGGCAGTTCGGGCGGACGGACGCGGGCCAGGCACTTCCCCTGCGGGTCGATTATCCAGAAGCCGCCCGGCCCGGTGCAGTAGACGTTCCCTTCGCGGTCTACCTTCATGCCGTCCGGTGCTCCCGGCTCGTCCCCACGCATATCAATCAGAACACGCCCATTGGCGGTGTTCCCATCCGGGCTCAGATCGAATGCCCTTATGTGGCCGCGTGAAGTATCGTTGACATAAAGCACGGTCTCGTCCGGGGAGAGGGCAATGCCGTTGGGCCGGTCAAAGTCGTCGGCAAGGAGGTGGAGCTCGCCGTCCGGTGCGAGGCGGTAGACCCCGTTGAAGGGGAGTTCCTTCCAGTCGGTGAGGTTGGGGAGACCGTAGGGCGGGTCGGTGAAGAAAATACTGTCATCAGACCTGACCACGACGTCGTTGGGGCTGTTCAGCCGCTTCCCCTGGTAGCGCTCGACCAGGGTGGTGATGGTGCCATCCGGCTCGGTACGGCTGACCCTGCGCCCGGTATGCTCGCAGGCGATGAGCCGGCCGGTCCGGTCCAGGGTGAGACCGTTGGAGTTGCCGCTGGGGGTACGGAAGGTGGTAACCTCAGGCCCGGATGGGAGCCTGCGCCACCGGACAATGCGGTTTGCGGGGATATCACTGAACAGGAAAGAGTCGCCGCACCAAACCGGGCCTTCGGTGAAGGCGAACCCACTGGCCAGCTCCTCCACCACCGTATTCTCGGGAACTATCCGGTTCACGGCGCTGTCCCTGATTTCCATGTCCAGTCTGAATACGCTCACTTGATACCTCCTGATAGCATTTGATGCGCAGAGGGACACGCCTCTTCCTATCCCTCCTCTATATCGTGACTGCGGAACAGGCGTACCCAGGTACTACCAACCCGCAGGCCGTTCCTCTCCGCCCCCAGCTCACGTCCCTTTCGCCAGACCTCTTCGTCGATGTCATCCGGCTTGCCCTGGAAGAAGCGTGTCTCTTCCCAGTGCCCCGGTCCGTGATAGCCGGCCATGAGCAGAACCTCCATGGGATCGGACGCAGCCAGGGTTGTCCAGAGGCCCAGAATGCGGCAGCCGGCAGCGTGGTAGAGCGGCCAGACGCCGTCCTCTGACGTCCTTACGAAGCGTTCCAGGCTCGCACGCCGTATGAAGAAGCGGCGGTAGCTGTAGCAGGCGCGCCGGTCTTCCCGGGCGGGCAACCCATCGGGGAGATAGGCTACCTGCCGGAGGAGCCGTACTTGCTCGCTCTGGAGCATCTCCTCGCGGTCGGGGTGGTAGGCTTGCTGCGCAGTCTCCCACGCCTGGAGATCGGCGAAGCCGGTCATCTGGAGAAAGGCGTTGCCGGGTTCGCCCACCAGGCCGGTGCACAGGCAGAGGACCTGTCCGCCGCCGGCCCGCAGCGCCGGTATGGTCTGCTCGCGGCATAGCCTGAGATAGTCGCGTCCCATCTTGTCGTCAACCACTGTGTACCTGTCTTCGTAGATCACTGTATGCTTCCTTTCACTCGTTTCTCTCCTAGCACGGACCGGTCGCATGGAACGGTCCCCTGTTCGGCTTCCCTGACTCAACTCAATAGTCCGAAAGGAGCAACGCTGTCAGCTTATCTCTCCTGCACCCACGGACACCGTGGGCGCACCGGGCAGAAGCACTCTAGGTGTACTCCTGCGGTCTTCTCAGCTCCACGAACAACCCGTGGGCTTCAGCGGGGTGCACCCAGGCCACCTGTGCGTCCGGTGCGGGATGTGTGACCCGGACGCCCTTCTTACGCAGGGTCTTGGCGCTGCCGGGGACATCCTCGACGTCGAATCCGACCAGGTAAACACCTTCTCCGTGCCTGTCCAGGTAGCGGGCAACCGCTTTGGTCGGATCAGTGGGCTGCATGAGTTCGATGTGACCTCTTCCGAGGGGAAGGATGGCATTCTTGAAGCCGAATTCCTTCGATTCTGACCTGGAGTGGACCTTGAGGCCGAACAGGGTCTCGAATCGCCTGACGGCGTCTTCCAGGTTCCGCACCACCACGGATAGCTCTATGACATCTCCCAGCATGTACCCCTCCTTCGGCGGTGATCCCGGGCCAGAGAACACTATCAGGCTGCGGGAAGACCGAGCTCGAGCAGGGTCTCCCGCAGGCGGAAGAGAGCGGCCACGGCTGCCCTCTCCCGTGCGTCAGCAAGAGACGGAGGGAAGCTCTGCTGCCAGGTCCTGGTTCCCCGCGAATGGGCTACTCCGATAAAGGCGAGGCCGGGCTGCTTTCCAGCGGGGCTGTCAGGGCCGGCGATGCCGGTGATACCCAGGCCCAGGTCGGCGGAGAGCCTCTCTCTGGCTGTGGACGCCATTGCCGCAGCGACCTCGGCACTTATCGCCCCGTGCTCCCTGATGAGCTCGGCTGGTACTCCCCAATAGACCTTCGACTCAGTCGAGCAGGCGATCAGACCCCCCCGGAAGCAGGTGGGGCCAGACACCGCGGCGGTGATGCTGCTGGCAATGAGACCGCCGGTACCGTCTTCCATAGTCGCCAGGGTAAGGCCATGGCTACCGAGCAGGCGGCAGGCCAGCTCCTCGAGGGTATCATCATTCCTGCCCCAGACGTAGGGAGCGAACATCTCGCTCAGGCTGGCACCGGTAGCATCGAGGACCTGCTGTGCATCCTGCCCCTGGGCGATGAGGCGGATGTGAATCCCGTCTGCCTTCGAGTAGATACCTATCTGGGGTGTATCTGTCTGAAAGATGGGCTGGACCAGCTCGGATACCCTTGCCTCGGGAACGGTGAAGGTCTTGACTGTCAGCGAGAGTATCGTCTCGCCGGGGAATCGCTTGTGGAGTCGAGGGACTACCTGGTTCCTCCACATGGGCATCATCTCCCGAGGTGGACCGGGGAGGGCAACGATTACTTTTCCGTGCTTCTCCACCCACCAGCCGGGCGCAGTACCACGGGGATTAGGAAGCGCAGCCGCAGACGGAATGAGGACTGCCTGCCTGAGATTGTGCACGGGCATGTCCCGGCCCATACGGGCGAACATACCGCGCAGCTCCGTCTCCAGCTGCGGGTCAACAGACAGCTCCTCACCCAGCACGGTGGCGATGCACTCGCGGGTGAGGTCATCCTCGGTGGGGCCGAGACCGCCGCCGGTGATAACCAGGTCTGACCTTTCCAGACCCCGCTGGATTGCCTGGCACAGCTGGTTTCGGTCGTCGCCCACGGTGGACATGGCATGGAGGGTGATTCCCAGGAGGGGTAGCTCAGCGGCAAGGTAGCTGGCGTTGGTATCGACGATCTCGCCCCGTAGGAGCTCCGTCCCCACTGATATGATCTCGGCCTGGCAGTGAGTGCCTGTCACGGATCAACCGTCCTTCTCGGCTTGTCTTCCCGAAAGCCTTTGCGGGCGCGCCTGCACCCTGATAGCGCCCATTGTAGCGCTTTTGAGGTCTGGCTGTCACCTTCTCTTGCTCTATCTCTGTGCCTTTGTCCTGGGTGCAGGGCAGGCCATATAATGGCCATGTGAACAGTGGAAGCTTGGGTTCAGAGATAGGATGACGACGCGTGAGGACGTCTGACTTCGATTACACGCTACCGCCGGAGCTGATTGCCCAGAAACCGCTGGCAGACAGGGACAAGTCCAGGCTGATGGTGCTCCACCGGGAAGATGGACACCTGGAGCATCGCCAATTTCGCCAGGTGGTCGATTTCCTGAGGAGCGGGGACGTGCTCGTCTTCAATGACAGCCGGGTCATCCCCGCGCGCCTGGCAGGCAAGAGGGCGGTCACCGGCGGTAGGGTGGAGGTGCTGCTACTGCGCCGACGCCACCCCGGTTTGTGGGAAGCGCTGGTCAGGCCGGCTCGCCGTGTCAGGGTCGGCGACCGCCTGGATATAGCAGTAGCGATGCGTGACGGAGCGTCTAGCGGCCTGGGAGCGGAGGTGGTGGATATGGGAGAGAGGGGCATACGGGTGGTCAGGTTCGAGGACGAGGCGAAGACCCTGGCAGCGGGGAGTGTGGCCCTGCCTCCGTACATTCGGGAGCCGCTGGCGGACGCGGAGCGCTATCAGACGGTCTACGCGACCGAGGATGGCAGCGTGGCTGCGCCCACGGCGGGCCTGCACTTCACGCCGGAGCTAATTGCACGGATACGGCAAAGGGGCGTCAACTGCGTGTTTGTGACCCTGCACGTAGGGCTGGATACCTTCCGCCCGGTGCAGGAAGAGGACCCCCGGCAGCACAGGATACACAGTGAGTACGGGGTGCTCGGGGAGGAAGCCGCCGAAAAGCTTTCCCGGACGAAGAAGGAAGGACGGCGGGTGGTCTGCGTGGGCACCACCGCGATGAGGCTGGTGGAGGCGGCGGCACAGGGTAGCGGTTGTGTCGGACCGGGCCCGCTGCAGGGGTGGGTGGACTTGTTTATCCTGCCGGGCTACCGTTTCCGGATGGTGGACGCCCTCATCACCAACTTCCACCTGCCGAGGTCCACCCTGCTGATGCTGGTATCCGCCTTCGCGGGGCGGGAGTTGGTCCTTCGGGCCTACCGGGAAGCAGTGGCACAGAGGTACCGGTTCTACAGCTTCGGAGACGCGATGCTCATAAATTGACACTTAGTGAACATCTAACTGAGAAGAGGCAAAATACCTGTTGGCAAAGGTTACGTAGACCCGTACTGGCACGAAAAGCACCCGCTGATGGTCGCTGCATTCACCAATACCTGCTATTCTGTCAAATCGCCTCACAGCAGTTCTTGACACCTGATAATCGCCGTGATAACATATGCATAGATGCACGTTTATGCATATAATTGGAGGAACACATGAGGGAGCTGGTTAAGGCATATAGGGTATTAGCTGACGAGTCGAGGCTCAGGGTGCTGAACCTCCTCTTGGAAAGGGAATGCTGTGTGTGCGAAGTAATGCAAACCCTGGAAATCTCTCAATCTAAGGCGTCGCGTATTTTAAGTGCCCTTTATGACGCAGGCTTTCTCAAATTACGCAAAGACGGACTCTGGTCTCTTTATTCAATCGACTGGGATGGCATGGACATCCATTTGAGAGACATTGCGGAAGCAACCAGAACATCTTTTGAAGGCAATAAGCAGATGCTATCAGACCGCGAGCGGCTCAAAACAGCCGAGCGTGTGGGGCCTGGCTGCATCACCAAAGTACGTCAGAGACAGCCATCTTCTCATTCTTCGCAGTCCTGAACAGTCTGTTATTAAGGTCCGCAGTTTATGGAAATAATCACACAATTGTTGCAAGGTGGCTGGAATGCGTTGCTGGAGTACCTTTCGGCGCACGTTCTCACCTGTCTGGTACCGGCCTTCTTCATTGCCGGCGCCATCGCCGTATTCGTCTCTCAGGGCTCGGTGCTGAAGTTCTTCGGACCTAAGGCGAAGAAGCTCCTGTCCTACGGCGTCGCCTCCGTCTCCGGTACCATTTTGGCGGTATGCTCATGCACCGTACTGCCTCTGTTCGGCGGCATCTACAAGAGAGGAGCGGGCATCGGTCCGGCGGTGGCCTTCCTCTATTCCGGGCCGGCCATCAACGTCCTGGCCATCGTCTACACCGCCCGGCTCCTCGGCTTCGACCTCGGCACGGCTCGCATCGTGGGGGCACTGGCCTTTGCCGCTGGCATCGGCCTGATCATGTCCTTCATCTACCGCCGGGAAGAGTCCCTCAAGGACGCCAGCGCTTTCGAGGCGTTGACTGCCGACCCGGAGGGCAAGAGCCTCTGGCAGCAGGTGGTGTTCTTCGGCACCATGGTGGGCATCCTGATATTCGCGGCATCAAAGAACTGGATCGCCACCGGCGTGCTCCTGGCAGTGCTGGCCGCGGTCCTCTGGCGGTGGTTCTCCAGGGCAGAGATTGGCCAGTGGATGCGGGAGACACTGCACTTCGTTCGGCTGATAGTGCCGTGGCTAATCGGTGGGGTGTTTGTGGCGGGCATAATCACCACCTTCGTTCCAGCGGCTGTTGTCACCGAATATGTAGGTGAGAATAGCCTGCTGGCCAACCTGGTTGCCTCGGGCCTGGGCGCTTTGATGTACTTTGCCACCCTGACGGAGGTACCCATCATCAGAGCGTTCATGGACCTGGGCATGGACAAGGGGCCGGTACTGGCGTTACTGCTGGCGGGTCCGGCCCTGTCTTTGCCGAATATGCTGGTCATACGCAGCATCATGGGCACGAAGAGAACGCTTACCTACGTGGCGCTGGTGGTGATCTTTGCCACTATTTCGGGCTACGTTTTCAGGCTGTTTGCCCAGTAATCACATACTGAAGGAGGCAGGAAGGATGGAGATCAAGGTTCTGGGAACGGGCTGTCCCAAGTGCCAGCAGGTCAAGAAGACAGCCGGCGAAGTGCTCAAGGAGCTGGGGATCGATGCCCCCGTCCAGGAGGTCAAGGACGTCAAGGGGATCATGGAGTATCCCGTTCTGTCCACACCTGGGCTGGTGATCAATGAAAAAGTGGTCTGTTCCGGACGCGTCCCCAGCAAGGCGGAGGTGACCACATTCATTACCACTGCCCTGGGAGAGGAGAAAAGGGGCTAGGGTGGCACTGACCGAAGGGCTTCAGTTTACCGCTGGCGGAGGCAAAGACAATGCCGCTTGAGTATTCCAGGGTGGAGATGACAACGGTCGGCTTATGCCCCACCAGCGCGATGCCGTGTGCAGTCGTTGAGCTAACAGAAAGCGGCGCCTTGCCAAGAGTCAGGAATACCCTTGAGGGGCACGCCTACAACGAGGCAGAGCACATCCTGGCCTTCAGCACAGACACCATGGGCGTGGTGGTCAGGGGCGAGGAGGTCAGGGTCTACATGGCCCGGGACGAAGAGGACGCATTGCGTGCGGTGGACCGGCTTCAAGAAAACGTGTGCGCTGCCGAGGGCTAGATGGCAGCGGAAGGGGAGGTTGACCATGGCAGAAGAGAAACAGTGGGTAGCGGGGGTGAACACGCACGAAAACGTGATATTCTCATGCTTTGGCGGTGCCTCCGACACCGGCATAACCAGCGCCCTGGCCTCACTGGAGGTAGTCAAGGAACTGGGACTACAAAAGGCCGCGGTAATGTGCCTGGGCGGACTGCCAACCAATGTAAAATCGGTTCTGGGCAAGACCAGGACAGCGAAAAAGATTGTTACGGTAGATGGCTGCCCCTTCGAATGTAGCCGCAAGATTGTGGAGCAGGCCGGATTCAAGCCCATCAGTATCATACTCACCCGGGATATCGGTATGAAAAAGAAGGGCCTCAGCGAGGACATCGGAAAAGAAATTAGGGGTGTGATGGAGTACATCTCCGGCGAGGACGTGAAGAGGGCAAAGGAGCTGCTTGAGGCGGCGATAGCGGAGGAGTGAGCCGACCGCTGCCTCTGGACAGGCACAGTGAAGAAATCGGTCACGCTGACAATGAGCGAGGAGGAACTGTTCAGACTGCAACGTATCTTGCTCGACGGAGACAGGGAAGGTGCCTGGCGGTTCCTCAAGGAATACCTGGAGAAGCCGGTCAGGGCGGCTATCCTGGGGGAAGGGCACTGAAAGCCCTGGTTTGAGCTCCCAGGACGGAGCCATGTGCCGGGTGAATTCAGGCAGTAGCCGCTGGTACGCGTATAAGCAGGGCCAGCGGCTCGCTTGATTGAGCCTGGAGGTGAGACTTGCTGAAGGCCAGTCCGCATCCTGACTACCCGCCGGAAGAGGGCCGGTACCTGAGGGGTAACGACTTCTCTCCGGCGGCGCTGATGGTCGTCCTGAACTGTGACGCGGACAAGGTACCGCCGGAACTGGAAAAGCTGGTGAGGACGGCGATAGAAAGCGGGGCGGCCCTGTCGGGGACGGTGCAGACGGAGAACATCGGGTTCGAGCAGATAGTCTGCAACATCGTCGCCAATCCCAACATCCGATACCTAATCGTCGGTGGGCCTGAGTCCGAGGGACACTCCACCGGAGAGGCCATGAAAGCCCTTTTGCGGAACGGCGTTGACGACAAGAAGCGCATCATCGGGACGGGCGCTCCCCATCCTTACCTGTTCAACCTGCCGACGGAGAAGATCGAACGCTTCCGAAGACAGCTCTCCCTGGTGGACCTGCAGTTTGAAGCCGACCCGGAAGTCATCCGTAAGGCCGTATGGTCGTGTTACCAGGAGGAGCCGGTCAGCTTTCGAGACTATTCTCTATGCGATCCCGGGGCTTATCCAGAGCCGCCTCTCGGCGGGAGCATAACCTGGCGGGTCACCAATCCTTGGGTGGAACCGCTCGACGAAGCGGAGAGGGACGCCCAGAAGAAGGCCCGGACCCTGATGCAAAGGCTGAGACGAAAGTCGGAAAAGCGGCAGACGACCAATGGATAAGGCGGGGTGAATCCATGAGGAAGGCGTTGTTTGTCTGCGTGCACAACTCGGGGAGAAGCCAGATGGCGGAGGCTTTCTTCAACCACATGGCGAAGGGTAAGGCACAAGCACAGTCAGCCGGTACTCAACCGGCTGAGGAGATCAACCCGGTAGTAGCTCAAGCCATGCGGGAGGTGGGCATTGACATCAGCGGTGGCAAGCCCAAGGCGCTAACGATGGATATGGTGGAACAGGCGGGGATGGTAATCACGATGGGTTGCGGTACCGAAGCAGAAGCGGTCTGCCCGGCAAGCTTCATCGAGACCGAGGACTGGGCACTGGAAGATCCACACGGCGCCCCAATTGAGAAAGTCAGGGACATGCGGGACCAGATCAAGGAACGGGTGGCGAGACTGCTCGCGGAGACGAGTGCTGGCTGAGGCCGCGCCGCCACTTCCGACAGAAGGGGGGCAAACGAGGGTATCTTCATGAAGCAGAGAGAATGTTCCGTGCTGGCGATTGTCACTGTGCTGGTGGCCATGCTGGTGGTTGGATGTGGAGGTCCGCCGCAGGCCCAGACCGGTGATACCGTCAAGGTGCACTACACCTTGACACTGCGGGACGGCACGGTGTTTGACAGCTCGGTTGGCGGTGAGCCGTTGGAGTTCACGATAGGTCAGGGGCAGCTAATCCCCGGCTTTGAGCAGGCCGTGCTGGGAATGCAGGTCGGGGAGGCAAAGACAATCAGCATCCCTGCGGACGAGGCATACGGCCCTCATCGCGACGACATGGTCAAGGTGGTGGAACGGGACAAGCTCCCGGAAGGTATGGAACCGCAGGTCGGTATGCAGTTGCAGATGAGTCGAGACGATGGGGGGGTTGCGGTGGTCACGGTAACCGAGGTCTCTGACACATCCATAACCGTTGATGCCAACCATCCCCTGGCAGGACAGGATCTGACTTTTGAGATTGAGCTCGTTGAAATCGGGCAGTCACCCACCGAAGCAGTGTCAACGGCATCGCAAGAATCGGGCCTCACGGCGGTGCCTTTGCCGCAGGCCCTGTCCAACGGACGGCCAACCATAGCTGAGTTCGGGAGGGGGACCTGCGTTCCCTTCAAGGAGATGAAGCCTGTCCTTGAAGAGTTGGCGATAGAGTATGAAGGCAGGGCAAACATAGTGATCATCAGCGTGGATGAGTACAGGGACCTGACCATGCAGTATGGCATAGTGGCGATACCAACCCAGATATGTTTCGACAGCAGCGGCAAAGAGGTCAAAAGGCACATAGGTTTCTGGCCCAAGGAGGAGATGATCGTTCAACTGGAGGAGATGGGGGTAGAGTAGATGGAGGATCTGCTTGGCAATATTGGCGACATTGTCCAGACCCAGGGCTGGCTGGCTTTTCCTGCCTGTTTCCTGGGAGGAGTCATCTCCAGCGCCAGCCCCTGTGTTCTGGCGATGATACCGCTTGTGATTGGCTACGTCGGTGGTTACGCCGAAGGGTCACAGAGGAAAGCGGTCCACTACTCCCTGATGTTTACCCTGGGACTCACGATTACTTTCACGATTCTGGGAGTAGTCGCCGGAGCCCTGGGCCGGCTGTTCGGTGATGTCGGTGACTTCTGGTACTACGTGCTACCGCCGATCGCCGTTCTGCTTGGGCTGTATGTGTTGCTCTCGGACAGAATGAATCTAACTCTAGGGGTGCCCCGGCGGTTCATGCCCAAGAGAAAGGCCCTGCTGGGAGCTTTCCTGATGGGGCTCTTCTTCGGAGTGGTGGCTTCGCCTTGCGCTACCCCGGTACTGGGGGTCATACTGACTGTGGCTGCCACGCAAGAGCAGATTGCCTACAGTGGCGGTCTGCTGCTGGCGTACGCCCTTGGCCACTGGGTGCTCGTACTGGGTGCTGGCATATCCGTCGGCTTCGCCCAGAAGGTGCTGGCGTCAAAGGGAATCGCCAATTTTTCTACCTATTCAAAAAAGGTGTGTGGGGTGATTTTGATTGGGGTGGGAATATATCTTTTCACCTATTTATTTTGATTGCGGATAGAAAGGAGAAAAAATTAATGGATATTAAAGAAGCCGCCAAAGTAATGAAAGAAATAATGGGTTTAACCCATGAGCCGATAGCTGTGAAATTCTTAGAAAAGAAAACCAGCCTGGACGGTTTTGAAATACCCAAAATGGTGCAAAACGCTGCTGAATCTGTTAGTCTCTGGGAAATGCTTCCCGGGAGACTTATTATGGCGATTGGTCGACCGATTGCACTTTACACCTACCAGTGCCGCCTGGCTCAACCTGGTGAAAAGGTGGTTTGCCATGCTTACCGAGACGCAAATCAGGCGTGGCATCTTTGGCAGTACCCGGGAACTCGAGCAAGCCATTGAGCGCTAGTTGGCCATCACCAATGAGGCCTCCCCCGGGGCCTTTCGTCTGGCACAAGAGCGCAGACGAGATCCTGGCTGCTGTTGCACGCTTTTGTCATCGTATCTCTGACTCAGGAGACTAGTTATGAATAAATGACAGAACTCTAAGATACCCAAAGCCCATTGAAGCAGTGGCCGTCACCTGTTCCTTGCCGGTGTCAGCTACGATGTGGTACTTCCCTTCAGGAGCCGTCGGCTGCCAGAGTTCGGTCCACTGGCCTCCATCTACCGTATAATCGGCGCTGCCGATTTCGGTATAAGTTCCGGTTGCCGGATCGTAGTCACGGAGATAGATGCGGAAAGAGCCGTCGTTATCAAAGTTGAATCCGTCGGGGGCGATGAACATGTTTATGACCAAAGTGCCCTGCAGGTGGGTATCGCTGCTGTAGGGAGCCGTCCGCCAGTTCTGGTACTCTTTTAGCTCTAGCCCATCGGGGCCGCCGTCACTCTCCTCCACTCTGCGCCCCGGTTTCGGGTGTCTCCAGTCGTAGTTCACATCGTAGTTATACAGGGTGTCCGCCGTCGGTTGTATATCATCCATGGAAAGATTAGCCTGAGCATCGGTGTCACCTACGGGTGGCGTCGGGTTATTATGCAGGTAGTAGGTAAGTGTTTCTGAAGCGGCAGTGGGAATAATAATCCGGGCATCATATACCTCGGTATCGTAAGCGAAGTGCATATGGTCGTCATCGTGGACGATCACCCGCAGCTCAAGCTGGTGGTCGGCCGGCATAATGTAGTCTACATCCATGGTAAGCCAGTCTCCACCCATCCCGGCAATGCGCGTAACAGTAATAAGAACGTTTTCGCTATTTAGGTCTATGGAGTACTCAACTGAAGGGTTTTCGGGCGTCATTGATGCGATGAATCCATCTTCATAAAGGAGTCTCCCATAAGCATGCTCCACTCCGGCGTCAACGCAGTACTGGCCCACAAGATTTGCCCGGCCGGTCTGGACAGCCTTGAGACCGGTGCCCATATGAGCCAGCATGGGAGAAATAACAAGGCTGCCAAAGCACAAACAGACAAGGGCCAGCGGCAATATCTGCCCGCTTTCTGACTTCAGCACCTTTTTCAACACTTTGCTGCTATCTCCTTGTAGCACCAAGTTAACCATCAGTTCGGTCTGGGTGTCACCTTAAACACCCTTGTTTCTGACCTGGACTTATCTCCGTCGCCGGCAACAGCCGTAAGGGTTACTGTGAGCGTATTGTCGGCGAACTCACAATTGGTGGCGGCAGGGTCAGGGTCAATGTATCTGGCTATCAATGTGGAGTTCCCCGGTTCTCCGTTGACCAATAGCTGTCTCTGCATTTTTTTGAGGCTGCTGTCAGGCATATCGTCAAAGGTATAGGTTACCTGGTACTGATCGCCGCTGCCTTCGTCGGTCCAGGACATTATCAAAAAATCGGGGGCGGTCAGGTTGTCCGTCAGCAGTGAGGTGGCCATCCGGGCGTCACGGCTTATCCAGCCACCGGCGTTTTGCACCTGCGAGATAGTGCTAACCTGGTTATTGCTTCGCGTGGTACCATGTATCACCTGTGCGATGGTCATGCTGAAAGCAAGGCCAAGCACCGCCATAATGGCGGTGGCCACCACCACCTCAACAAGCCCGAAGCCTTTTTCACCATGTATCATCGGTCCACCTTGTAGCTGTCAATGGTTACGACCGGCTCTTCGTTGTGCATGATGGTGATAGTTACTCTTTGGGTGCCCTCGTCAGGGCTATCGACCGGTTGGGCCGCAATTGTTGCGGAGTATCCGGTATAATCTGTGTCTTCGGGAATCGCTGCGGCAGGGTATTCGCTCGCCTCGTATTCATAGGGGCAGTTCCTGACCCACTCCAACTGGCTTACCAGAAGGCTCTGGGCGGTAGTCTTTTCATCCGCTACGATGGTAGATTTGGAAGCAGTAGCCAGACCGCTTAAGAAAATAACGCCCACTGCACCCAGGATGGCAATGGAGACAAGAATTTCAATTAAAGCAAAACCCTTTTCGGTTTTCATACCTAGTTGCATTTACTATATGAGCAAGCTGTCCTCGTAGGCGAGATTATATATACACCCCATTCAATTCAGTGACAGCCCTGATTCACTTGGATGAGTGTGATAGTTCGTCAATGAAAGCCTTAGATACAGTACTCCATTTATTATCATTACTGAACAAAGAGATTGAGTAAATAGCTAATTGGTCATGTATTACCAGGTACTTACGTATGGCAGGTATGTGTGGCGGATGCTTCAGGTAGAAGTCATGTCAAAGCGATGGTATCACACGAAAGGCTGCTATGTGACCCCTTCACACAAGAGGTTATTGTTGGAACAGCCTGTGATGTGAACCTGCTCCTGGTCGACTGCCCGGGTTGGCCAAGAATACAGGAGAATGGGGAGCAAGCAGAGGGAGAGTAGGAGCAGGGGTGGAGCGTTCAGAGGGTAGGAGTGATGGAGGCAGGAGTTTAGAGCAGGGAGGCGTTGAGGAAGGAAAGTCGTTAATGTTGTGGGTATGGTGTGGGTCGAGGGCGTGGGGTTGAAACAGAGTGAGGGTGGTGATAAGCTTATTGGTGGACGATTAGCTCAGTCGGTTAGAGCGTTCGGTTCACATCCGAGAGGTCCTGGGTTCGAGTCCCAGATCGTCCACCATACTTCAGCCTTTACCCCAACACTGCTCCCGCCCCACACCTTCGTGCTTTGCAGCATGTAGACGTTGCCCACACCGTCACCAGTCCTGGTACTACTCCCACGCGTGACAAGCGAGCATTCTTGCGTCTGAGGGTGCTTATGCAAGGTATAGTTATCTGGCGATCGCTTACTAGCCCTATTACTAGCGTACCATACTTGCATAGTCACCATGTATACCCTATCATAGTTGCTGGCAGCAAGTACGGAGGGGCAAGAATGCGAACGGTAATCGTGCTCTCGGGCAAGGCCAAGCAGGTGCTCAGCTACCTGCGTCTAATCGCTCAGACAAAGGGGAACACAACTCTCGGAGAGATGCGCTAGGGCCGTATCGTAGCAGACACGCAAGTGACGTGTCACTTGCGTGTCTGCCGAGACTTGACATCATCTGATCTGCATTGTACACTAGCGTTATTAGCCCTGGTCCGAGGCGCAAGCGTATGGCGAGAAAGCTAACAGTCGACCGCGATGCCGTCCTCGAGATGCTCCGGGAAGGGAGGTCTACGCGGCAAGTGGCCGAGCACTTCGGGGTTACTCGCCAGGCGATCGACTTGCACCGCCGGGACTTTATAAGCCAGGGGCTTCTGGACGGCCGACGTGCAGGGCGCCCTACAGCAGCCGCACGAGTGCCCCGGACGCCCTCGGCACCACCCCAAGGGCCAGCACCCCCGGCATCTTTGGATGATCTCATCGAGGTGGCCATACGCGCCTTCACTGCCCTCAGAGAGCTACCGCAGGTTCAGGCAGAGCTCAACCGCTGCCGCCAGGAACGCGACGCAGCACTTGCCCAGATTGAGGCGCTGCACGGGGCCCTGGCTACACGGCAGAACCAGGAGCAGCGCTGGCACATGGCGCAGTCGGGCGATCTGCCAGATTCCAGCCTGCCCCGATAACCTGGTCCTCTTGAGCGAGTTCTCCTGATACCCGGCTGACAGCCTTCTGACATATCTCCGCAGAGAGCCGCCGAACGGGCGGGCAGAAAGTAGAACGGAGCGATGGTTCTACATAACAGGTATAGTACGCCCCATCCTTGCCCTCGTTCTCCAGTTTCCTGCGTTTGACATAACGCACCAAGTCCACCAAGCCGGGCCCTTCGCAAGGTTCCAGTTCCCTTTGAGGGCGGCATATCCGTCTCCTTCTGCCAGGCCAGCGGTGGTAGCTGGCTTGTGTTGGCGTTGTTCGGGACCCGGCGTGAGCTATCGCCCGGAAGGATAAGAGGCCCTGAAACGCCCCACACTGGACTTGAGAGGTAGTAAGCCACGGCTTTTCTTTTCGCGGGGCCCAGATTTGGCTCTCAGGGCCTCGTTTTCCGGGTCGGCTCTCCATAATGCTTGGGAACAAGACGTCGGACAGACCATGGTGAGATAGCCGGTGCCGGGGGGCCTGAGTGGTTGCGCGACGGATAGGTCCGGGTGTACACTACGCGGAATGGTGGCAGAGCTCAGAAGAGTCGGCGACCGACTGGTGGCATTGTACACCGACGACAACGAGGTGTACCGCCGTCTGGCACCGCTGCGGGCGACTGTATATGGAGTTCCCTACCAGCAGGGGCAGAGGCTCATTGGCGTCGACCTGTATTTTCCGGCCCGGGCACGAAGACGAGTGAAAGAGGTACTCAGGGGACAGATGGTCCTCGAGCTGTGACGCGTGCCCTGGCGGGCGCACTGTGCTGGCGAGGCTAAGGACAACCACCACCTACTTGATGCGTTGACTGACCATCTCCAGGAGCCGGGGAAGCCCCCACTTCCGCGCAGCCGAGATGAGGAGCGTTGTCTCATCTGCTGGTTCTTCCCGCCAGGACAGGTAGTCCAGCGCCTCCTGTTCCTGCCACTCCCGGGAGCCGTCCAGGAGCAGGTCTATCTTGTTGAGGGCCGTGATGACCGGCGTGTCAGTTAGGCCGAGGTCATCTAGTATCTCCTCCACCGCCTGGCACTCGTGAACAGCGCGCTGCGAAGCAAGGTCAACCACGTGCACGAGCAGGCTTGCCTCGGCCAGCTC